>WNGD01000580.1_pt1 | contig 39384 bp, 30 predicted proteins | sample 5400671 | NCBI WGS metagenome assembly WNGD01 (sample SAMN13153369, study PRJNA577476) | soil metagenome | isolation source: 40 cm soil or saprolite under grassland replicate 2 | place: USA:California | collected 2016-06-15 | reverse complement strand
AGTATCTTGAAGCATTAGAAAATCTTATTTTGACGAATTACCGCGAGTTTCGCTGGTATTTACATGGTAAGCTTTGTATGACATATCGCCTTGTCGTTCCTAAAATCGATAGTGGAATTGCACTTACCGGTAGTAAAAAGAAAGGCGCTAGAAAAGGTACTGATCCAGGCCCGATGCAATTATTTTTAGGCACGCATACACAGAGTACTCTGGATGTAGCTCGCCTGCTCGCCAACTTTCTTACGTATAATACTGAGCCAATCAACAATCCGAAAGACCTGGCGGAGCGCATGGCACGTATCGCCCATATTATCCGCGATATGACTATCCTGGCTTTCGGACAAAACGAGATACCGGATACCCTACGCGATCTTTACGATGCCTTCAAGCAGGTTCTTATCCCTGATCTAGAAGTATCAGAGTTTGCTGATATGTTCGCGCAAACTCTTGCCTATGGTCTGTTTGCTGCACGCTACAATCATACCAGCACCGAACCTTTCCGCCGCAAAGATGCCGCGCGCGAGATCCCCAACACCAATCCGTTCCTGGCTGATCTTTTTGAGAAAATCACAGGCAGAGAATTAGATAATGTGCCTTTTGTCGGATTTGTGGATGACCTGGCTCAACTGCTGGCCCAGACCGATATGAATGCAGTGCTTGCCGATTTTGGGAAGCGGAGCCGCCGAGAAGATCCGTTAATACATTTCTATGAGACGTTCCTGACCGAATATGATCCCAAATTGCGAGAGTTGCGCGGTGTTTATTATACACCTGAGCCGGTTGTGTCCTATATTGTGCGCTCGGTAGATCATATCTTGCGCACCCAATTCGATTGTCAGGGAGGCTTAGCCGATACATCGCAAATTCCCTACCCATCCACTAAAGATGGTCAAAAGCAGCAGAAGCCTTCACCTCGCGTGCTCTTGCTCGATCCGGCGTGCGGTACCGGGACATTTCTCTATGCGGTCATCAATCACATTCGCGAGAGATACAAGGAGAGGGGCAATGCTGGCATGTGGTCAAGCTACGTGCGTGAACACCTCCTACCTCGTATCTTCGGCTTTGAACTATTAATGGCTCCTTATGCAATGGCACATCTAAAATTAGGTATGCAACTTGCCGCGTTGGATCTACCGGAAGCGGAACGGCAAACATGGTCTTATGACTTTAAGGCTAAAGAACGTCTTGGTGTTTATCTAACAAATAGCCTTGAAGAGGCAACGAAACGCGCTGAAATGCTGTTTGCTCGTTATATTTCTGATGAGGCAAACGCTGCAGCAGAAATTAAGAAAGACCTTCCTATTATGGTAATCATGGGAAATCCCCCCTATTCCGGTCATTCCGCTAACCGTAGTTGGGAGAAGGTAGATGATGAGTGGATTCCAACCTTCATTGGCAAACTGCTGCAGGATTACTACAAAATTGACGGTCGATCCTTAAATGAACGCAATTCTAAGTGGCTTCAAGATGATTACGTCAAATTTATTCGTTTTTCGCAATGGAGGATTGAGCGAACTGGTCATGGTATTCTTGCTTTTATTACAAATCATGGCTACCTGAATAACCCAACTTTCCGAGGTATGCGTCAAAATCTTTTACAAAGCTTCGATGAAATATATGTACTTGATTTGCATGGCAATAGTAGGAAAAAAGAGAAGACCCCTGATGGGTCGAAGGATGAGAATGTTTTTGATATCCAACAAGGTGTGGCTATTGGTATATTTGTAAGGCACCCAGGAAAGAAGATTGCATCGCACAATGCAACTGTATATCATGCGCATTTATGGGGTGAGCGTTCTAGTAAGTACAATTGGTTGGTTGATAACGATGTTAAAACGACCGATTGGGTAGCGCTTAATCCTCAGTCTCCATTTTATATTTTTGTGCCACAGAATGATGATTTGTGGGCAGAATATGAAAGTGCAAAAAAGATTACAGATATAATGCCTATCAATGTAATGGGGTTCCAGACTCATAGAGATCATTTCGCTATTGACTTTGATAAAGATGCTTTGTTCGAACGCATAAATGAAATGCGTGATAAGCAAATATCGGATCAGGATTATGTCACAAAGTATGGCCTAACTACCTCAACCTTGCGTATAGCTGAAGCAAGGCGCAAACTTCGTAAGGATGATGATTGGTCAACTCATCTTATACTTTGTCTCTACCGTCCGTTCGATTGGCGCTATTGTTACTTCAGTGATGTGGCTATGGATCGCCCTCGTAGAGAATTGTTAGATCATGTAGCTGGTAAGGAGAATTTATGTCTTCTTTCGTCCAGGCAGCAAGCTACACCTGGATACAGACACGTTTGGGTAACTAGAGATGTAGCTAATGATTGCGTTATTTCAACAACAAGCCGAGAGGCGAACCAGGTATTTCCTCTTTATCGATATCCTGATACCAGTAAAGAAGAATTGTTTGACAATAACGATATTTCTAATGCTCCTGGCGATCGTTTCCCTAATTTCTCGGTCGACTTTATTAATGTCTTTAGTAAGCACCTTGGCATGAAATTTATACAGGATGGCAAAGGTGATCTATTGATCGAATTTGGGCCAGAAGATATTTTCAACTACATGTACTCCGTTTTTTATTCACCTATCTATCGTGAACGCTACGCTGAATTCCTCAAAATCGACTTTCCACATCTACCATTAACTTCAAATGCTGCTCTGTTCCGAGAGTTATGTAAAATTGGCGACAGACTGGTAAAACTCCATTTAATGGAGTCTTCTGGCTCGTTGTTTCCTTCCTATCCAGCAAGAGGCGACAATCTGGTAGACACGGTACGTTATACAGAACCTGGTCAGGGTTGGGAGCAGGGTCGTGTCTGGATCAATAAAGTACAGTACTTCGAAGGCGTCTCGCCTGAAATCTGGAACTTCCATATAGGCGGCTACCAGGTCTGTCAAAAATGGCTGAAGGATCGCAAGGGCCGTACTCTCTCCTACGAGGATATCGAGCATTACCAGCGGGTGGTAGCAGCTCTGGACGAAACGATTTCGCTCATGAAGCAGATCGACAGCGTGATTGATGCTCACGGTGGCTGGCCCATCGCGTAAACCTCACATCTATACAAAAATGGTTATGCCACTGTAACCCTCTGACGTATTTGCTGCTGGGAGATCAGTTAGAAGATGCACTAACTATCTGCTTCCATCGTTTTGTTCGCTTGTGTTCATGTCGTATTGTCCTGCAATACATACTATCACTTTTCAGGAGGACGCCTATCATGGTGTTTGTGAAACGATCTTTCTTCATTGCTATCGGTTTTTTACTTGTGCTGGTGGTCAGTGCTTGTGGTAGTTCGACGAGTTCTACAAGCAGCAACTCAGCAACGACTGCCAGCAATTCAGCCCCGACTGCGACGACTGCACCAACTGCTCTCGTCAAGACTGCGGCAGCGACGGTAAACGGCAAGTCGGCCACGATTCTGACTGATGCCCAGGGCAAGACACTCTATTACTTTACGCCTGATACAGCTACGACTAGCGCCTGTACAGGTTCGTGTGCACAGAACTGGCCGCCGCTGATGGCGACAGGTTCGACGGCGCCAACCAGCGCGACCACGCTTCCAGGCAAGCTAACGACGCTGACGACGGCCAGCGGGAATCAGGTTCTGTACAATGGGCATATGCTGTATACATTTGCAGGCGATAGCGGCCCGGGCCAGCTCAATGGCGAGGGGAAACTTGGCAAGTGGTTTGTTGCCACTTCTGATCTCACCGCACAGAGCAACACCTCTTCTGGTTCTAGCCCCAGTGTTGTCATCAAGACGGCAACCGCAACGGTTAGTGGGAAGTCGGAAACCATTCTTACCAACAGTCAAGGGATGTCTCTCTACTACTTCATCCCTGATACGGCTGCAAAAACGGCCTGTACCAGCTCATGCGCCACAACATGGCCTCCCCTTCTCTTTACGGGGTCCGGGAATCCCGCTGCCTCTACGAAACTGTCTGGAGAATTGGAGGTGTATAAGAATGCGAATGGCAACCAGGTCATTTATAATGATCATCCTTTGTATACCTTCAGTGGAGACACTGCCGCCGGACAAACGAACGGCGAGGGAGTAGCAGGTAAGTGGTTTCTAGCCACGCCTGATCTGGCGAAGAATAAGTGAGGAGACGTATCCTCTTCAAAATGCAGACTGGCAATCCCGACAGCATCCCGCGTGAACAACGCGGGGTGCCCTTTATTTTTATGCACCTCCTCGTCCCCGTAGTGGCAGGCCTTGCGTCTGCCGGGCGAGCGAGCGCAGCCCGCCAGGAAGGAGTCAGCTACCGGGACGCTGCGGCAGACGCAAGGCCTGCCACTACGGGGACGAGGCCGTATGTGCAACGGGACGTTTGAGTCACCTTACCCTAATGGGCCTGGTATCATATACTCTCTTAGGACGAGGTGTTATAATACTCATATGTCTGTAACGGGCAGACCAAAGAAAAGCTACTCCTGCTAGTTGTGTTGTTTTTGAGATGAGGGGAATCCCGCTTTATGGCGAAAAAAATACTGGTAATGGATGATGATCCGACTATTGCTGATCTGCTCACAGAGGCCCTGGCCGATGAAGGCTATGAAACATATATGACGACGCAGAGCCTGCGCTTCTATGATGCTGTACGCGAACACGAGCCAGATCTCGTATTGCTTGATCTGATGATGCCTTACCTGGATGGGCGCGATGAACTGAAACTGATGTCTATGGCCGTCGATCGCCAGGTTCCGGTCATTGTCGTGACTGCCTTCCTGGGTGCGGGTAACGAGGAGAAAGAGTTCCGCGAGGCTGGCGTTGTCCATATTGTGTACAAGCCTTTTGATCTCGATAAGCTGGTCGATCTGGTCAAGAAGACTATCGGCGATCCAGAAGGAAAACGTGCATGAGCGCCACATCCCCCACCGTTCGTGTCGCCCTTGACGCCATGGGCGGTGATAATGCCCCTGGCGAGATTGTGTCAGGGGCGGTACAGGCTGCGCGCGAGTATAAGATGGGCGTCTACCTTGTGGGTCGTGAAGATGCTATTCGCGCTGAACTCGCGAAGCATGACACTACCGGCCTCGACCTGCCCATCATCCATACTAATGAAGTGATCGAGATGGATGAGCATCCGGCCAACGCTGTCCGCCGCAAAAAGAATGCTTCTATGACCCTCGCCCTGCAACAGGTACGCGATGGTGTGGCTCTCGGCGCTGTCTCCGCTGGCAATAGCGGAGCTATGATGGCCGCCTCACTCTTCACCCTGAAGCGCATTCCTGGCATCGATCGTCCAGCCCTCGGCGGCATCTTCCCCACTCGTGATAGCATCTGCCTCGTTATTGATATCGGTGCCAACACTGACTCCAAACCCGAATATCTGCAGCAGTTTGCCCTCATGGGATCTATCTATCTGGAGCGTATCTTCAATGTGCGTTCTCCACGCGTCGCTTTACTGGCAAATGGCGAGGAAGAGTCAAAAGGCAATCAGCTCGTAATTGATACACACAGCTTGCTCAAAGAGAGTGCCTCCACGCTTGGCCTCAACTTTATAGGCAATGTCGAGGGGCGCGATATCCCTGCTGGTGGTGCTGATGTGATCGTCTGTGATGGCTTCGTGGGTAACGTCGTGCTCAAACTGAGCGAGGGCCTTGCGGAGACATTGCTAGGATTGCTTCGTGCCGAGATGACCAGTTCCCTGGTAAGTAAGCTCGCCGCCGCTGTCCTGCGACCCGGATTCCGTAAAGTCGGTCGTCGCCTGGACTATGCCGAATACGGCGGTGTCCCGCTGCTTGGCATCAATGGTTCTGCTATCGTCTCCCACGGTCGCTCCAACGCTAAAGCAATCAAAAATGCGTTGCGTGTCGCACGCCAGACTGCCGAAACTGGTGTCGCCACTGCTATCGGGGAAGGCCTGGCAAAGCTCTCCTCACAACAGGGTAAATTAGTCGAGGGGTAGGAGCATCAGGCGCGGACTTAAGCGGGTCCAGGGGGCGGCAGCCTCCTGGCGGGGTCTGGCGTGTCCCCGGATACCTCTTTTCTTTCCTTTTCTCGCCGCATGCGGCGAGAAAAAGGGAGCGCAGAGGATCACCCTCTGCTAAAGTGCGCGCCTATGCGGATATCATCAAGACTTCTACGGTGTCTTCTTCAGACGTTTGGCTGCGCCGCCCATCTTACCGATACGGCTATAGAAATCTGGATCTTGTCGTTGTTTCGTTGTGTTACCGCCCTTCTTACCCATCTCTGAGAAGTGGTCGGGACCGTACTTGCTTACGTTGGCACGTCCACCTTTCTGAGCGATCTGGCGGTAGTACTCGCTACCTCTCTTTTCCTTAAGTGTGGTTCCTCCCTTTTTTCCAATACGTCGATAATAATCCTCTCCGTACCTGTCTCGGACCGTACTGCCCCCTTTACGGCCCGCTTCCGTTGTGGTCATGGGCGTGGGTTTCTCTTCTTCGTCTTCAGGCAACATGTCTGACCCCTTTTCCCCGGTTTCAAACCCAGGCATAATGTAGGCGCTTGTAAAGTATTCTGGGAGCATCATTATGATTCCCCCAACCTCCTTTATCCCAGCACAGTTAAAATGGAGCATCCTGAGATGCCCCAACAATGCAAAGTTACTGCTCGTACATTATAATGATCGGCCTGATCCTTTGTCAATAAACCAGCCAATCGAATGACTATTGAATAGATAGAATCTCCTGGGGTGGACAAACTCTGAGCGAGAGTCTATACTAAAAGAGAGACGGAATGTATCATCGTGTGTCTCAGGAACGGGTGCCAATATGGGTGATAGAGAAAAAAAATCAGACAAAACAAATTTCCGTCCAGCAGGCGAACGCAAACGATTCTTTGGAGGATGGATCGCCCCTGGATCATTCACTCCCATACCGGTGCAAGATCCCGATCATAATTATCGCCGCTCCCTTACTCCAGCAGGGTCATCCCGCTGGCAACGCTTCAGGGCATGGCTACACTACTACAGCATTCAGTATCGTTGGGATATCGAGCGCTGCCTGGCGCGTCTCCTTCGCCGTCGTTGGGGTGATCAATTATAACTCAATTGCTACGGCTCATCTTTATAAAGCGCTCCGCTTTTGCTTCTCCACTGCGCGTCTGGTTGCAGTTGATCAAAGGCCAGGTCGCCGGTACGTCGAATATGTGGCAAGTGCACATTCTGCAGCTCCTCAGGTATCTTGCCGGGCCTCTTGCGTGCCAATCGTAGTTGTTGTCGACGCTCTTTCGCTTCCTGAAACTCGATCGCCAGCCGTCGGTACAAGTTTTCCCATTCTTCCAGTACTTTCAAGCGATCATGGTTCGCAATAATGCGCAGACTTTCCTCTCCCATACGAGCACGCATAGCTGCATCGTTCGCAAGCAAATCGATGCAATGTGCCATCTCTTCACTATTGCCTGGCTGGAATAGGAGACCGTTCTCTCCATGATGGACCAGCTCCGGTAGCGCCCACGCGTTGGCTGCTATCACAGGAAGACCACACGCTATTGCTTCCATCGTTGCCAGACTCTGTAGCTCTGCTTCGGATGGGATCGCAAAGATATCTGAAGAACGCCGTAACAGCAGCAGGTCCGCGTCCCGTACAAAACCCAGAAAACTGACGCGCTCTTCCAGGCGCAGGCGCTCTACCTGGGCGCGTAGTTCGGCTTCTGCAGGGCCGCTACTGACCAGGGCAAGATGTACATTACTGCTCTTTATTTTTGCCATCGCGTCAATTAATATATCGATGCGCTTCTCCTCGCTCAGGCGGTTCACATGGAGCAGTAGCGGACGGTCTGTCGGCAACTTGAACTGCCGTAGAATCTCAGGATCGCGCTCACCGGGCGAAAACTTTTGTAGATCGATACCATTGGAGATCGGCCTGGCAGGTGCGCGCAGCCCATGCTGGTACAATAAGTTGAGTGCCGTCTGTGTTGGTGCCGTCACATACTCGCAGCGATTACAGAAATGAACCAGGTACGAGTAGGTTACATTAGCAAAATACTTGCCGACCAGCGGCTCCGACATCAACGAACGGTTTACGTTGACAGGCATATAGTGATTGGTGGCAACCACCGGCTTACGCAGCCCTCCCGCCAGAATCTGGGCAATATTCCCCAGCACAATCGGAGAATGAATATGGATGATATCAGGATCGCTCTTCTTGAGCAGGTTGCGCATAGGCATAAATGGCAGGAAAGGGATGCGCAGCCCTTCATAAGCGGGCCACTCGAAAGAAGAAAATCTGTAGACGCGTACTTTATTTTCCACACGCCTTACATCACGCGTCCCATAGCTTGGCGCTACTACCCATACCTGGTGTCCCCGGCTTGCAAAATCCACCGCCAGCCCCCGCGTGACCGTAGGCACCCCCCCAACCATTGGTGGATATTGGTCAGTCACAATCATGATGCGCATATTTACCCGCCCGCCTGTAGACTAAAATGTGAGGAGATTAGGACCCGTAGCGGCATGCCTTGCGTGTGCCGAGTCGCTCAAGGGTGTTGCTCCCGACGCACTCGGCACGCACTCAGACGCACCCGGACGCACTCGGCACACGCAAGGCATGCCGCTACGGGTCCATGTGGCCCATTAGCACCACGCGGCACACGCAAGGCATGCCGCTACGGGTCCATGTGGCCCATTGGCATTAAAGAACCACAATACCAAAACAAATTTACTCTTCCGGCGCAGCAGGTGCAGGCGTTGTCTCAGTCGCAGTAGCCTCGACAACTTCCGCCGCAACCTCAGCACGTGTAGCAGCAACCTTGGCAATAGGTTCTTCTGGATCGGTAACCAGGGTAAAATTCGCAGGCAGCTTTACATCACTGGCGTGTAGTGTCGCATCAATCTCTGTCAGAGAGGAGATATCAACCTCAATGTTATCGACGATATCCGAGGCGGTACATTCTACTTCTACCGCCTCCATCAGGTGTAGCAGGACGCCGCCTTCATTCTTCACCGCGGGCGACTCGCCAACAAAACGCAACGGCACGCGCATGTTGATACGCTGAGTCATACTCACACGGAAGAAATCTATATGTACAATTTTACCCGTGCGAGGATTATGCTGCACGCGACGAATCAGTACCGTTTGTGTAGCAGCATCTGGCATGCGCAACGTAACCACGCTACGTGCAGCCCCTGAGCGGCGCAAACGGTCAAAGTTCACTACATCAACCTGTACGATCTGTGGTGCCTGGTTATGCCCAAAGATATTGCCGGGGATGAAACCTTCTCTCCTTAAACGTTTATTTGCTTTTCCCACGATTGTGCGGGGAGCCACTTCCAACACTGCTTGCTCTGCCATGCTAATAACCTCTTTCTCTCCGTAGGGTGGTCCGGCCCATCATATGAGTGGGCCGGTTGGCCGTAAAGGCCACCCCTACGGGAATATTTTTAATGTTGTTTTCTTCTTGAATGGAAGAATTCTAACAACTCGTTCGTTTCCATTGTATTCAGTACGTCAATGGCACGTAACCAGCCCTTGCGTGCTATCCCTATACCATAACGCATACCGTCTATTCCTGCAAGTGCGTGCGCGTCCGGGTTAACCGGAATTTTGATGCCCCTGTCACGCGCTTTGCGTACCAGCCGCCAGTCCAGGTCTAACCGCGATGGGTGCGCATTGATCTCGATACAGACACCATGCCGCGCCGCCGCCTCGATCACAGCGTCCATATCCAGCTCATACCCCCCCCTTTCCAGCAGGATGCGCCCGGTCGGATGCCCGATAATGTCAACGTAAGGGTTGGCGATAGCGCGTAGCATACGTTTCGTTTGCTCTTCCGGAGCGAGATTGAAGTTGCTATGGATAGAGGCAACGACAAAGTCCAGACCTGCCAGTACTTCATTGCTATAATCAAGCGAGCCATCGCGCAGAATATCGCACTCGGTCCCCTTCAGAATACGCAAGCGACCCGCTAATTCCTCGTTCAGACGGTCGATCTCTTCACCCTGGCGTCGCAGATCGTCTTCGCTTAATCCTCCGGCATAGGCCGCAACCTTGCTATGATCGGTGATGCCGAGGTAGGAGAAGCCACGTTCGATACAGGCGTCGGCCATCTCGCGCAACGTGTTCTGCCCATCGCTCCAGTTTGTATGAGCATGTAGCACGCCGCGTAGGTCACTCTCCTGCACCAGTTTCGGTAGCGTATGTTTCTCTGCCGCCTCGATCTCGCCCATATCCTCGCGCAACTCGGGCTCGATATAGTCCAGCCCAAGCGCTGCGTAGATGTCTGCTTCATCCTTACAGGGAATTAGCCCGCCCTCAGCATTCTTCCCTTTGAACAATCCGTAGTCGTTGATGGTCATATTCATGCTCAGCGCACGTCGTCGCAGCGGAATGTGATGTTCGCGTGAGCCCGTAAAATGGTGCAGCGTATACGGGAACTGGCTATCGCTCACGACGCGCAGATCCATAGCTATACCACTACTCAAGATCACGCTCGATTTCGTAGTACCCTTGCCTGTAATTGCCTGCACAGAAGGTTGCTTCGTAAAGAAATCCATAATCCTCTCGCGTACATCCTCGCCTGCATTATCAGCAACGCTGAGCACCATATCGATATCTTTCACTGTCTCGCGCCGCCTGCGTATACTACCGCCTACCTGCAATCGCACAATTCCCGGCTGTGTTGTCAGGGCCGCTCGGATCTGTTCCGCCTCGGCCTCGCCTACTGGATAGAGAAAGCGATCAGCATGCTGTGTAAGAAAAGCAATCCCTTGCAGAATCTTATCCTGCGTCTTCTTACCAAAGCCCGGCAGATGTGCTACCCGATCATCTTTGCATGCCTGCACTAATTCATCTATACTGGTAACATGTAGTTGATCGTAAATGGCATTGATCTTCTTCGGACCCATACCTGCGATGCGCAACATCTCAAGCTTCACCGGCGGAGTATTCGCACGCAACTCATCATAAAAGGCAATATGTCCCGTATCGATAGCCTCTTCGACTCGCTTAAGAATAGTCGCACCCAGGCCCGGCATCCCCTTGAGCTTCCCTTCATGAACTAATTGTGTAATATCCCCGTCCAGGGAACTGATCGTACGTGCTGCATTCTCATAGGCGCGCGCCTCAAAAACACTGCTTCCCTCTTTCAGAGCTAGCAGTTGAGCGGTCGCCTCCAGAAGTTGCGCTACTTGATTTTTATCCATGTTTCTCCGACCTTTATATGACGCGTGCAAACTATGTCGCCAATGCAGGGCGATTGAAACGTCCCCGTAGAGGCAGGCCTTGCGTCTGCTGGATCGCCCGCGATGCCCTCGGTCCACCTGCCAGGCAGACGCAAGGCCTGCCTCTACGGGTCAATGCGGCGACTTTTCAATTTTCCCTTGACCATTTCGGTTTTCATGAGTATACTCTACCTCAGCGGGAGAGGTTCTGTTCTTTTCCGCCCCGCTTGAGGGGATTGAAACACTACATCAACCACAGATCAAAAAATTCGGGCGCTTCCGTAGTCACTTCGAAAGGATTGCGCCCCTTAATATCACGATTCAGATAGCGTTTGCAGTCATAATGGACCAGAAGCCAGCAATAAAGCTGCTCCGTCACAAAGACTGCATCCCACGGTCGTTCTGCCCCCATATCCAGCATCTTATTACATACGAAGCAACGTGCCATCTCCGCCTCGACCGCCTTCTCAAACCACTCATACACAAACTGGTGCATATCTTCCAGTTGCATCATCTCCAGGCACGACTCAGGGTAGCCAAAGAGTACTGGATCGGGACATTCTCTAAAATCACAACTGGCGCGACTCAGAGCCAGCACAGGAGCCTTGATAATTACCTTCACCTCATCATTTTCCCCATCTTCCGATGCCGTCACCACATCGCTCAATAGCAGCCCTTCGCGCTCAAACCAGGAAAGAAGTTCGTTTCGCATACCCTCTATTCTACAACATCTGTTCAATTGGTCAAAGGTAGGGGCCTGCCTTGCGCGCAATACCTTGACCTATTTAATTATCAATATAGGTACTCTTCAAAGAGCGAAATATATTAATAGGAGATTTCTAGCAATGAATTAGTTGCGGCCCTCCCTTCTGTATTTGAAACTCTTAATCTTTTAGTATCCGTATACCATATATGCTCTTGCCATTAACACTATTGGAGATATATTATGCAAAAAATGACTCAACCCAGAGGTACACAGGTCGGATCGAACGGAGGAGGAACTACACCAGGTGGTGAGAATAAGTCTGATGCTCGTGTACGACATATTCTTGAAGCTGTGTTGTGGGGTATAGGCTTTATCGTTTTGATGGTGGCATCAGTGATGGTACACAATCATCCAGGTCCGTGGCCTTTCGACTTGCAGACAACGATAATGTTACAACATATTCATTATCCGGGCTGGTTGCTTAGTTGTATCGGTGCCATCAGTCGTCTCAATGATCCAATTCCGGCAGGTGTGGCGTTAGCGCTCTGGTTTATTGGCCTGGCGCTCTTTCGCAAATTTCGGCAAGCGATCTTTATTGCAGTTGGCGTAACGCTGGCCGATTGGTTTGATTTTGTGCTCAATCACTTTGTGGGGCGTCCGCGTCCCAGTTCACCGTTGATCCATGTCTATATGCCTGAGCCAATTTTCAGCTTCCCCTCGGGGCATACCGAGCATGATATGGTCTATTATGGTTTCTTGCTCTATCTCAGTTTCTCCAAACCTGTACGTCAATGGCGTTACTACCGTTTCCTGATCCCATTGCAGGTATTAGCTGTTGTCATTATGCTTGTGATCGGCTATTCGCGCGTTCTGGAAGGATCGCACTGGGTTACTGATGCGCTGGCAGGCTATCTTTCGGGCGCACTTCTGTTGTTCGTGCTCATACGGATCTACCGCTGGACTACAGCTAAACTAGCAGGACGGAAGGTTAAATGGAATACAGAGCGGTTCAAAAGTCGCCTGTTCCTCGCCCATAGGCCGTAGGGGTCGTTTGAATAGCCCTGAATGGAATAAAGCAAGGCTTGACAATCGTTGTCATAGTCGTTAGACTAGTGCTAACGCAAATGTACAATGGCGAGGAGCAGGAGGAGTAGGCGCGGGGACCGCAAGAGAGGGAAGATCAAAGGCTGCAAGTCTTCCTCGGGGTGAACGCACTGAAGGTCGCCTGTGAGTCTGGAAACGAAGCACAAGGAGTTTCCACGGGCGTGCCCGTTAAAGCACCAATGAGGATCAATCTGTACGGAAAGTACCTTTGATTGATCGAAACAGGGTGGTACCACGAGTAAGTCCTTTCTCGTCCTTGACGGGGAAGGGCTTTTTATATGCCCAAAAAGTAGGAGTAGATATGATTGAGCAGGAGAAAAATAACGAGGCGGTGAATACGCCTTCTGCGACGGCTTTGCCGAAGACGTATGAGCCACAGGCCGTCGAGGGCAAATGGTACCGCTTCTGGGAAGAAGGGGGATACTTCAAGCCACGCCCCAATCCTTCACGCAAGCCTTTTGTTATTAGTATGCCGCCGCCCAATGTGACGGGCGCACTTCACCTGGGTCACGCGATCACTGCCACGGTTGAGGATATCCTGATCCGCTATCACCGTATGAGGGGTGATGAGACACTGTGGGTGCCCGGCGAAGATCATGCAGGTATCGCTACGCAAACGGTGGTTGAGCGCCTGCTAGCTAAAGAGGGAACGGATCGTCATGTAATCGGGCGCGAGGCTTTCCTGGAGCGTGTCTGGGCATGGGTGCACCAGTATAAGAGCCGTATCCAGGATCAGCACCGCCGCCTGGGAGCGTCGTGCGACTGGGAGCGCGAGCGCTTTACACTGGATGAGGGTCTTTCGAAAGCAGTACGCGAGGTCTTTGTGCGCCTCTATGAAGAGGGACTGGTCTATCGCGGCGAGCGCATTATCAACTGGTGTCCCCGTTGTATGAGCGCTATCTCTGACCTGGAAGTGAATCACGTTAACACGCCGGGAACCTTAACGTATGTGCGTTATCCGCTCAAGCCTCTGCAAGGTCACGAGGCAGACAAGACCGAGTATATCAGCGTAGCCACCACGCGTCCTGAGACGATCCTGGGCGATACCGCTGTGGCCGTCAATCCCAAAGATCCACGTTATAAAGATATCGTTGGGCGCAAGGCTATCCTGCCTGTGATCGGGCGTGAGATTCCGATTGTGGCGGATGAGGCTGTGGACGCTGCTTTTGGTACAGGAGCCGTCAAAGTGACACCTGCTCATGATCCGACAGACTTTGAGATCGGGCAGCGTCACCGTCTGCCAGCCATCCAGGTGATCGGCTTTGACGCAAAGATGACGCAAGAGGCAGGTCCATACGTGGGACAGGATCGCTATGAGGCGCGTAAGAATCTGGTGGCAGACCTGGAGAAGCTCGGCCTTATCGAGAAGGTCGAGGAGTATGTTGTGCCATTGGGACACTGTCAGCGCTGCGATACGGTGGTTGAGCCGCTCATCTCGTTGCAATGGTTTGTTAAAATGATGCCACTGGCTACACCGGCGCTGGCGGCGGTCAGGTACGGTCTGATCAAGATAGTGCCAGAGCGCTTTGAGAAAGTATACACAGACTGGTTGGAGAATATCCATGACTGGACGATCTCGCGTCAGCTCTGGTGGGGACATCGTATCCCGGTCTGGTATTGTGATAATTGTGGACAGATGACGGTGAGCCGCGAAGATGTGACGAACTGTGTTCACTGCGATAGTACCTCTATTCACCAGGATGAGGACGTGCTGGATACCTGGTTCAGTTCGTGGCTGTGGCCGTTCAGCACGCTGGGCTGGCCTGAGGAGACTGCCGATCTGTTGCGTTATTATCCAACCTCTGTGATGGAGACGGGTTACGATATCATCTTCTTCTGGGTAGCACGTATGGTCATGGCCGGTATCCATTTCATGGGGACTGTTCCCTTTGAGACCATCTACCTGCATGGACTGGTGCGTGACGCGAAGGGCGAGAAGATGAGCAAGTCCAAAAACAACGTCGTCGATCCCTTAGAGGTGATGGATAAGTATGGTACCGACGCTCTGCGCTTCACGCTGGCAACGAGCAGCACTCCTGGTAACGATATGAAGCTGGTAGAAGATCGTATCGTGGGCAACCGCAACTTTGCCAACAAGATCTGGAATGCTTCGCGCTTCGTGCTCATGACGACGGCGGAGGCGGGTGGTGGCGTGCCTGCGCTCAACGAAGTACAGCCCGATACCCTGGCTGATCGCTGGATTCTGCATCGGCTGGCGAGCCTGACGCAATCGGTGACACGCCTGATCGATGAATTTCAGTTGGGCGAGGCTGGTCGCCAGATCAACGAGTTCTTCTGGTCGGATTACTGTGACTGGTATGTTGAGATCGCCAAAGTGCAGATGCAAGGTGATGAGCGCATACGCCGCTCAACGGCGGGTATTCTGCGTATGGTGCTCGATCAGAGCTTGCGCTTGCTGCATCCTTTCATGCCTTTTGTTACAGAGGAAGTCTGGCAGCATCTCTACCGTACAAGCGAGCCCACTCAGGAACGCTGGCCTGCACCCGCGTTAATCGTGGCATCGTGGCCTTACGCCTCCATGCTCTCGATCGATGACGAGGCCGAGCAGCAGTTTAGCCTGTTACAGGAAGTGATTACACGTATTCGTGATGCACGCAACCAGATGAATGTCGAGCCTTCACGACGCATCCCGGCTATCATAGCTGTGGGAGAGCTGCTCGGTGTGTTTGCCGCCCAGGCACCGCTCATTGAATTCCTGGCCCGGACAGAGAAACCACAACTGCACCATATACTTGAGCAGAAGCCCCAACAGGCAATGAGTCTGCTGGCGGATACAATAGAGATCTACCTGCCACTCGCTGGTATGCTCGATATCGGTAAGGAGTTGGAGCGCCTCGACAGGGAGATCGCTCAGGCTCAACAAGATATCACACGTCTGCAAGGCAAACTGGCGAACGAGAACTTTGTTGCTAAAGCTAAACCGGAAGTGGTCGAAAAGGAACGCGAAAAACTGGCAGCCCAGGAGGATCGTGTAAACAAGCTCAAAGCACGCCGTACCGAACTGGTCGGATCGTAGAGGCAGGCCTTGCGTCTGCCGTATGGGTGGACCGAGGGCATTGTGGGCCACTCGGCAGACGCAAGGCCTGCCTCTACGGGTCCAGGCGGCGACGTTTGAAGCGCCCTGGGGTTATGCCAATTCTCGCTCATAGATGTAGAAGACGTTCCCATTCCATTCGTACTCTACCCCATTAAGGGCATCACGTAGTAGGATACTATCTGGTGCATAGGCACGAATGCGCCCGGCACCCAGAGCAGGTAGGCGACGGCGTAGATCGTAGGCGAGCAAACTAATCGGCTCTATTGCTGTCCCATCGATATAGCCAAGTGATAGCTGCTTGCCCTGTCTTTCTTCCCGCACCTCCGCAATAGCCAGTCCATCCAGGCGTTCCCAGCGCCGCAAGAGGTAAACTTGTTGCGCAGCTATCTTCTCCTCTAACAGTTCAGCAGTGATAGGATAAGCCATAAAGCCCACATAGTACAGTCCACCGGTGAGAGGAAAGATATTTGAAACATTCAAGTAATCGATAATCTCGTCCAGGTCGGCCAATGTTGCCAGCCGTACCTGTTCCGGAACAGGTCGTTTGGAGCTTGTTTGAGGAGAGGCCGCGCAGAGCGAGAAGCCTGCAACCCGACGCATAGAAGAGCGCTGCCAGAGGCGAATGGAACTGGTATTCTCAGCTTCAACGGCCAGCCGTATATATTTCGCTCCGCGCTGCATTGCTTCAACAAATACCGCCTGATTTAATTCTCCGGCGAGGCCCTGGTGCCGAAACTGCGGAGCAACGCGCAATCCTTGCAGCCAGGCATCGATCCTGGTCAACATTTGCATATATACAACTCCAGCATGTTGTCCATCGACCGTAGCAACGAACAGTCGACCATCTGGATTACGTAGCCAATCATCCCATATGTACTCGATATAATCGCCCCATGACCATGTATCTTTGCAGAATTCGAGGATGGGTGTGCGATCTTCCGGGCGCGCGGCACGAATTTCTACCTGCGACATTGATGAGTTCCTCCTATTTCTATAGCTACTATAGCGATAAGGCGGATTAGCAGTCAATATGCTACTTGTCACCAGTAGGGGTGGGGCCAGCCCCACCCCTACTGGTGACATTTTTGCGCTCGCATACGTACTAATACTATCCTCTGGGATACTAATTGTGGAACTATGTCTTAAGAGATGCGTGGCATTTGAGAGGGAGCAGACTATGGAGCAGAAAACTAATAAAGAACCAATGAAAGAAAAAGTCCAGGAAAATGTGCAAAATGTGGTGGAGCAGGCGCAGAAAGAGGTCGCAGGTAGTCGTGAACCATGGTATCGTTCATCGCGCCGTGCTCAGATACTGGCTATCATTTATGTTGTAGAGTTTGTGTTCTTTACATTGCTGGCATGGTATGTCCACTTTAATCCAGTGCTTTCTGTTGATGTAGCTATTACACGTGAGTTTCAGGAGAGCCAGACACCTTTTATAAAATGGACGATGATTGCAGTAAGCTACCTGGGAAACCAGAGCATCATCTTTACAGCGCTTATTGCCCTCACTGCCCTGGCATTCTGGCTGGTGAGGCTACGACTGGAAGCGCTATTAATCGTTGGTCTTTCGAGTGTTAGTGCTCTTACGAATCTATTGATAAAGCTAGTAGTAAGTCGTCCACGCCCGTCGGCACAGTTCGTGGAAATTTTGCAGGCGGCACCAGGGCAGAGTTTTCCCAGCGGACATGTTATGTCCTATGTTACTTTCTGGGGATTGTTATTCTCGCTGGGTCTGATACTGTTCAATAGGAAGCGCTGGTGGAATTATGTCCTACTGATTGTCCCCGCTCTATTTGTGGTACTTGTTGGTCCTTCGCGTATCTACCTGGGAGATCATTGGGCCAGCGATGTGCTTGGAGGCTACCTGTTTGGCGGTTTGTTGCTTGGCATCGCACTATGGATCTATATTAAGTTGAAGGAACGCGGGATACTTACATCTAAGTTAGATACAAACAAAACACTGTTTGATCTATTTAAATTGTAGCGCTGATAGAAAAAAGAGGATGATTATTCACCCTCTTTTTTCGCTGAATGATGTAAATGATGTTTATTGATTCTCTTCATCTTTGTGTTCAGCAGTGGCATGAGCGCGGCGCGAGTTTCTCTTTCTCTGCGTCTCAGTAGTCGCCGTTTCTTCCTCTGTTGAAGCGATAGTATTTCCCATATCATCGGTGGGTGTATCTCCCTCCGTCAATCGGATATCGCGAGCGGCATGCTGAGCCTGATCGTCGGCAGGCGTATTCCCCTCTGAGAGAGCTATATCGTCAGGAGCAGGCGCATCGGTCTGTGCTATAACATCGGGCGGCTCGCTTGACGGCGACGATGTGGTGTCACTTTCTGCCTGGGTTAAAGGCTGGTCCTCGTTTGTAGAAGAATACTCGGTCGCCTGTATTTTTTCCCCATTGACAGAGATATCCTCACGTCCTTCGGCAGGTTCAAAAGAAGAACCGATTTCGGCGTTGATAACCTGTTGCGCAGACTGGTCTTCTGCTTCTGTCTGGGCAGTATTTTGAGCAGTGCCAATATCGTCGCGCCCTTCTGAAGGACTGATAGAAGCAATGTGAAATGCTTCCATGGCTGCAGTATCAGCCTGTGGCGTGCCGGGTGCTGTCGATAACTGCTCCTGGGAGGAAGCGCCGTTATTTCGCGCATGCTGAACTTCTGGCGACCGTGTTTGCCGCTCTTGAATAGTCTGGGTCTCAGGTTGTTCTGATGCGCGCGCCTCGTTCAATTTCTGCTCAAGATCGCGCAACTGAGTGCGGCTCCCTTCAAGGGTTGCCTGGGCTCTGGCAACTCTCTGCTCGGCCTTCTGCACATCTTTTTTTGCCTGCTCTATTTTGAGCATCAACTTTGCTTCTCGTTTAGCTTGCTTTTTACGCCCTTGTCTGTCCGTCTTTTGCTGTGTAGTATTGGGCTGTGCTGTCTGTGTTTTTGCCATGATTTTTCCCTCTTGTCTCTACTATAAATGAACTAAGCTGGAGATATTACGTTCTACACCAACGTAAGAAGATAGGTGTTGGTACGGATACCACAAACCTTTCGCATCATGAATTGTAAGGTTGTATATTATACCACCAAATAGTAATACGTATAAGATACGGACAAGGGCTACACCTGTTCCGTTAGAGACATCCTCGCGGGTCAGAGGAGTTTTTTAGGGACCCGTTTTTTGGGTCGGGTCCCTATTTTTTTACTGGTTCTCTGTGGTACCAGGCAGCGTTGACGGAGGGGTTGGTGCCAGTGTAATGGCAGGCTGATTTGGATTAGAAGAGAACTGGGTTGATGCTATTGGCGCTCCGGTCTCTTCCATAATCGCTAACATCTGTTTAGAGTCAATCGTCTCCTTACGACGTAGCTCCTGCGCGATACGATCCAGCGTTGGGCGATAGGTCGTAAGCAATGCAACGGCATTTACATAACTAGAACGCACAATACGATCAACTTCCTCGTCAATCAACTCGGCTGTTTCCTCACTATAATTGGAAGGTGCACCCGTCTCACCACCACTCGAAAATGGGCTCTGGCGGTCACTGAACGAGATGGTACCCAGGCGTTCACTCATCCCCCAGCGTGTGACCATCTGGCGTGCGATTGCTGTAACACGTTGTAGATCGTTCTCCGCGCCTGTTGTTACTCTGCCAAACACCACCTGCTCAGAGGCTCGACCACCAAGTGCGGTGAGGATCTGAACCAGCAGATATTCTTTAGAGTAGTTGTAGCGATCATCCAATGGCGTTGACATGGTAACACCCAGTGCCTGACCGCGCGGCACAATGGTAACCTTCGTTACGGGATCTGCGCCCTCAGAGAGCAGGCCCAGCAGAGCGTGTCCACCTTCGTGATAGGCTGTCACATTCAGGTCATCATCGCTGAGTACCAGCGGGCGCTCTGCACCGAGCAAGATTTTGTCCAGCGCCTCATCAAAATTGTTCTGTGTGATACGATCCTGGTTACGCCGGGCAGCCAGGAGAGCTGCTTCGTTAACCAGGTTTGCCAGGTCCGCTCCTACCATACCGGTGGTGCTACGAGCGACGCGGGTCAGGTCTACATCGGGAGCCAGTGGCACGTCACGTGAATGAATCTTCAAGATGGCGAGGCGCCCATTCCAGTCGGGACGATCAACCGTCACGCGGCGGTCGAAGCGGCCCGGGCGCAAGAGCGCTATATCAAGACCATCGGGACGGTTCGTCGCGCCAATTACCACTACCGCCTGACGGTTATCGAAGCCATCCATCTCCACCAGCAATTGGTTGAGCGTTTGTTCGCGCTCATCATTGGTATTAATACTGGAGCCACGCTGTCGACCGACGGCATCAATTTCGTCGATAAAGATGATGCTCGGGGAAGCTTTCTTTGCCTGCTCAAACAGGTCGCGGACGCGGCTGGCACCAACACCAACCAGCACTTCCACAAATTCAGAACCAGACATCGAGAAGAAAGGTACTCCAGCCTCGCCAGCAACTGCACGTGCCAGCAGTGTTTTGCCAGTTCCCGGAGGTCCAACCAGCAGCACGCCGCGTGGAATCTTGCCGCCTAAACGCTGGAACTTCTGCGGCGTCTTCAGAAACTCAACTACTTCTTGCAGCTCGTACTTCGACTCATCCACACCTGCCACATCAGCAAAAGTGGTACTCGGACGGTCTTCCAGTATCAGCTTGGCGCGACTCTTGCCGAAACTAAAGATGCCTTGTTGTCCTTGCGTCGCACGGCGACTGAAGAAAAAGATAGCACCTATCAAGAAGATCCAGGGCAGGAAATTGATCAGCATGCTCAGCCAGAATGTATTGTCGGGTGGTGCCTGGTAGTTGACCGTTGCACCGCTGGCAATAAGCTTTTGGGGCAGTTCCGGATCACCATTGGGCAACTGGTAAACATGGTACTGGGTATGGCCTCCTACAGCAGTTTTCAGAGTGCCGGTAATATCAGTCTGCCCCACAAGGGTCGCAGATTTAACATTTTCATTATTAATCTGATTATAAAATTGTGTGTAAGAGAGTTCGGTCTGCTGTGGTGCATTGTTACTCTGATTGGCGCTATTGAACCAGTTGACAACGTAGACTATCAGTAGGATGCCCACAATCAGCAATAGCCAGCGATTCAGGCTACTCGACGGACGTTGCTGAGGCGTCTGTCCTCCTGGTCGACCGGGGCGCATCTGCTGTTGCTGCCTATCATTATTATTTTGTAGCCAGTACATATTATCCGGCTGTTTCCTCATAGTGAAGTACCTGCTTTCTGGACTTCCGACATGCATTATCTTGCTATACCAGTGCAATAGGAAGGAGTGAGCCATCCCACGGCGTAGGCCATACAACGGCAACACACCTATTATATCTTACGGATGTTGGAAATGCACGTATAGGGTAGTTCTCTCCAGGGCTATTGCGTGGACCCGTAGAGGCATGCCTTGCGTGTGCCGCGTGCGTGTGCCTCCTGGCTCAACGATGTTCCTCCCCACGCACGCGGCACACGCAAGGCATGCCTCTACGGGACGGTTGAATCGCCCTGTAGTTCTCTAAACATTTTTTATCTTTTCAGGAATATACACTTGTATCGAGCATGTGTAGATAAATACAGCACGCGTGGTTCTGTTGGACCAGGACAAGGTGTACTGTAATTTATACGTTAGTAAAGAGTAGAATGTTGGATAATATGGCTGCACGAGGAGGGCCGTTACAGAGACATTGTAACAGCCCTGCTGTGGCGGTCAGGCGGGTTGCGCCGTTAATTGCAAAATGATCTGGTGCGAGCTATGGGGTGGAATATTTAATCTATCGTTCGGGCGGTTGAGACCATCTTCTGCGGTAACGATGGGCTCGAAACAGACAAAGGCATGGTCAGGAGTTGTCACAGGTTCTGACCAGACCTGCATAGTTGTGAGTGAGTAATTTCCTTTGCTCGGCTGCTCAGCAATGATCAGGGTACCATATCCAGGGATTTGTATCGTGACATGATGTGGGAATGGATAGGGATTGTCCGGTGGAGTGGTATCCCACTGAAATGCTGCAACGTCAAAGCCTGTGGGACCGTCAGCCACAAGGCGAGCTTTGGCAGATTGGTCTACGCTAAAATAAGGATGAAAGCCGGGCGCGATAGGCATAACTTCAGCACCCCGGTTCTCCATTATCAATGTATAGGTAAGCGTTCCCTCGCCAGCTACAATGTGGGCTGTGAAGGCAAACTCGTAGGGATAATTTGGGCGCGTTGCATCGCTGCTAAGCAATTGTATACTGATGCTTGTAGTATCCTGCTCAAGGATGGTCCAGGGTAGCGTGCGGCCAAAGCCGTGGATGGGCAAGGTTGTCCCTTTCTCCTTAAAGATACCATCCTTGAGTCTAGAGAAGTTAGGAATCATCAACGGTAGACCCCAGCGCTTGACGTTGCCTGTTTCGGCTGGTCGGTAGAGCACCGGCCAGGAGCCAACCTGGAAATGCGAAACCAGGCTCAATTCGGGGATCACACCTATCTTTGTGTTGCCATATGTGAGTACATGCTCACGCGGGGTTGGAAAATTCATAAAATTAGCCATGCTTTTCTCTGTGCCAGATCTTTAGCAGACGAGGCACATCCTCCTCTTATTCTATATCATGTATCCCATTATGTTACGTAGCAACAGGATCAGCAAGTTCACCTTCGTGTTCCAGTATTCCGATCAGGCTATAAGCCTGCCGATTCTATTGCGTTTTGATGGTTCGATGCTTATACTGTATGATATTAAGGTGCATATGTGCGCATATGCGTTGCATTTGAAACTACAAACGTATCGTTTTCTACATCCTGCTTCCAGTAGCGAATAGGGAACTTTGTGTATGGAGGACAACTCGGGTAGAGAAGAGTCAGGGGCACGAAAGCAACTAGGCAGGCTGGAAAGGGAGGACGCACGATCTGTGCAAGGATATATTGCCATTAAAGGAACACGCAGTGGCTTGCTTTTGACTTTGGAGCCAGAGACACCTTTCATCGATTTATTGAATGCATTAGCCGATCGGCTGGCTGAGGCACCAGCTTTTTTTCGTGGTGCCGCGCTCACTGTAGATACCAGTCGGCGGCATTTACGTGTAAGTGAGCGTATCCAGCTTGAAGACCTTCTTGCACATTATCAGATGTCGGTCAGGCCACTCGAAAAGGTCGCTGAGGCCGTCAAGGAAGTAAAGACGATCACACTGCCACTTGAGGAGCCACAATACGAGGCCGATGCTGAAGCTGAGCAGCAAACTCAACGCGATCCACGCGAGTCAGAAGATACACTTTTTTTAAGGCGTACTGTCCGTTCTGGACAGGCTATTCACCATAAAAGTAATGTAGTGGTCCTCGGTGATGTGAATCCTGGCGCGGAGATTGTAGCAGGGGGAGACATTCTGGTATGGGGCGTTCTGCGTGGAATGGTACACGCTGGTTATCCCGATAACGAGCAGGCTATGGTATGTTCGCTCCAGTTGTCTCCTGTGCAGTTGCGTATTGCACATCTTCTTTCGCGTCCTCCGGAAGGTTTCGCAGCGCAACCACGTCCCGAGGTAGCTGTGATCAGGCAAGGTCAGATTGTTGTGGAGACCTGGGTTAGCGGACGCTCCCCACGTAAATAGTTGTGGGAACAGCATCCTGACTCTCCAGAGATGCTATGCTTCCCGAGTGTATGCGGCTCAGGTATACTGAAAAAGTAAGTGGAAGACCAGTTTATCTAGATTAGTACGCTCTGATACAGAGAGTCTTTCGTGGTATACTAGATAAAATAGAAATTTGGGAAAAATGTTCGCTTACAACAGTCTGAACAGTTCTTCTATGTTATAGGGAGTGTCGTATGAACAGCCGGGTAATCACCATTACGTCGGGTAAGGGCGGGGTTGGTAAAACAACCACGACGGCAAATCTTGGCACTGCTCTTGCAATGCAGGGCAAAAAAGTTGTTGTCGTAGATTCCGATATCGGCCTGAGAAATCTAGATGCCATCCTGGGTCTGGAGAATCGTATCGTCTACGACCTGGTAGATGTCGTTGAAGGCCAATGCCGTTTGCGCCAGGCTCTTATTAAGGACAAACGTTTACCCGAACTGTATTTACTGCCTGCTGCGCAAACGCGTGACAAAAACGCCGTCAATAGTGTACAAATGGAGCAATTGTGTCAGCAACTGCGCAAGGAGTTTGATTTTGTGGTGATTGACTCACCGGCTGGGATCGAACAAGGATTTCGTAATGCCATTGTGGGTGCGGACGAGATTGTGATCGTGGCGAATCCAGAGATGGCCTCGGTACGTGATGCGGACAGGATTATTGGTCTGGTTGAGGCGGCAGGGAAGCCAGAACCACGCCTGATCCTCAATCGATTGCGGCCAGAAATGGTCAAGCGAGGCGATATGATGGACGTAGCAGATGTGCTGGAAGTGCTGGGCATCGATCTTTTAGGAATTATCCCTGAAGATGAGATCATTATTGTTGCAACCAATAGAGGCGAACCAGCCGTCTATGAAAAACGGTCTCGGGCCGGACGTGCCTTCCTGAATGCCGCACAACGTGTCCTGGGCGAAGAGGTTCCTCTCGACGAAGTCGAAGATTCTCCATCGCTTCTGGAACGGTTACGCCGCCTGGTTGGAATTGGTCCGGCGTTACCTGAAAAGCGTGTACGTTCGCAGTCATCATAAAGGGGCGAAGAAATGGGTGTTTTTGAGTTCATTGTCGGTCGGAAAAAGCCAACCCCAGGTGAGCTGGCGAAGGAACGTTTGAAGGTTGTGCTTGTCCACGATCGTTTGAAAGTGAATCCTGAGGTACTTGAAATGATCAGGGCCGAAGTGCTCTCCGTCATATCCAGACGTCTGGATGTGGATGAGAAGCAAATGCAGGTGATTCTCACGCGTGAAGGTGGTGCGGATAAATTGCAAACGGATGTCCCGATCAAGCGTCAGAAAGTGACATTTGAATGGGACCCACCCGCTTACACGCCCTCTTCCAACGTTGTGCGCGGTAGAATCCATGTTGAAGAAAATGACGTCGCGCAATAATTAGAGTATTGCGAGTATAGTAAAGTAACATCAGACGGCGGTTAGAACTGACTGACCAGGCTGATATTCCTCTTGTCGCTATCTTCCAGGCACGAAACGAAGGGATAGCGCATTTGTCTTCTGTACTCAGTATCTTTCTAGAACCATCCTTTCTCACACCTCCATTCTCGATCTCCTACAATCGTTTTGCCTTCACTGTTTTGTTTCCAACAAACCCCGGATTGTTGCTGCAAAGGCGGACCAGGCGAGTAATACCTTTGCAACTTACACGGACCAAGAATAATATATGTCTATCTATAAAATGTATGAATATAAAATAGATAAATATATTTATAAAAAGGTTAAGAACTCGATAAAAAGAATAAGCAATCTTAACTTGATCTCTACACTTTCACAACCGGGAAAAGACCGTCACATTGTAATATTCCTACGTGATCGGTAAGAAGTGCATTATACTAACCGCGTAGATAGAAAGGTCTTTGGAGTCGGTTCAGGGACTATCAAGCCTTACACTATTTAGTATACAGCCGTTGCAATGTGTTTGGATCGATATTGCTTCGGCCTGTGTGGTAGTAAATGCGCTCTCTGTGGCGATAGTGAAGTGCCGGTGTGTGAACATTGCAAGGCATATTGTGCAATATGCCTGGGGGTATGTCGGGATGCACAGAAGACCATTCTGTGAGTGTAAGTGTGACAGAGAGGATCTGGTGGGGTGGCAGAGTGGAGCGCGAAGCAGCTCGTTCCGTAGAGGGGTGTTGGGGGATGTGGGGAGAGAGCAGATGACGCGGGGGCGTCGGGGTGTCTGGAATGTGCCGTCTGCTGGGATGATTTGTCTTTGCGTTTCAGAAAGTGTTTGGGGCGGTAGGGGAAAAGGGAAGCGGTTTGTCACTATGTATACATGCAGGATGGCTGGGGGTGCTGTGTGGTCGCGGTGCGTTTCACGCCTGGTGCTGAAGTCAGTCGGTAGTATACCGGCACTTCAGTGTCGCTATGGAGATAGATGTTTATTCTATGGGGGGTGCGGTGAGTAGGGCAAGTGGAGATAGAAGAATATTACAGGTGATCAGGCCTCGCGCAAGCAGTATTAGTAGTGCGTTGTGGCCTGCCAGTGCGCGACGATGTGTCGCGACAGGTAGGGTTGCGCAACAGCGCAGGTCTTTCATTCTGCGGGGGATGAGGTGGTCCAGCGTGAATCGTTATATAATGCAGCACATACATTTCTTGTATCCTTTGTTAATGATCGTTCTTCCGATAGGTGGGATAATTCTGGCCGCACTCGTGTTACAGTATTGGATGATTCTGCTGACTCTGGCTGCTGCCTGGTCTGTGATGGTCATGATTATGACTCGCCTCTTATTTAATAAAATCTATTGCGCAACAGTAGTCAGGTGGCGTCAGGATCAGCATTCCAATGTACGCGCACTCCATTTACCGACGCGCTTTCCAGTGACGCCAATGCCTGCCACACCACTTATTCGCGTGCTGGAGACGATAGATCTCTCCAGAGCCAATATGGAAAATTTTATGGATGATACAGATGAGCCGCAAACTGCGCCAGATGTTCCTGTACAGGAGCGGAACCAATGCACTAATCGTGTGGATACACATCAAATACCGTAGTTACTATGTGAGCATACATGACCTTTGGGTAATTTCGTTGACCCTCCCACTCAAGCTCTGTATGATTACTGATAATACAGAATAGGTTAGTGTCAGGTACCCCACGCCTGGATGCGGGGACTTGTATTAGGAGGCAGTCATGAGCAATCAGCAGATTCAGAAGGTCAAAGTCAAAAAACTGGCACATGTAGGGTTGTGGGCAACAGATGTACCGGCACAGGCACGCTTTTACCGGCATGTGCTGGGACTTGATCTGCGTTTGCCGTCTGACGCTGAGCAGGATATTGAACTGGAAGAGGCAAATGTATTTCTTGCACTGGGGGAGGAGCACCACTCTCTTGGCCTGTTCAATGATACCCGCCCTACTACTGGCAATGGACGTAGACCCACTGTACGCACACCACTTCATCACCTCTCTTTCGAGCTAGATACTGATGCCGAACTGGCGGCTCTGGCAGCTCGTCTCAAAATGGCGGGTATTGATCTGACCCTGGGTCCACGCGACGGTGACTCCGATCTGGGTGATACGCTCTGGTTTAATGACCCGGATGGTAATCGCATTGAAATCTCTGTTACGCCTGATGATTATCTGCAGTCTACTTCTTATACTACACGTGTGCATCGTACCTTGTTGCGGCCATGTGCTTTACAACACATTGCGCTCTACACCCAGCGCCTGGAAGAGATGGTTGAGTTCTACACAGAAGCATTGGGGTTCGACATTTCGGACTGGTTGCTGCGCGAATCCGCCTGGCTACGTTGCAATAATAACCACCACACCATCATGTTTACGCAGGGTAAACAGGGGATAGATCATGTGGGCTATACTATTGGCGATGGACTGGAATTGCTACGCTGGGCAGATCAACTGAGCAACCTGCAAGTGCAGGTACTGTGGGGGCCCGGACGCCACGGAGCTGGTAATGATCTGTTCCTGCGCTTTGCTGATGCCGAAGGAGTGCACATCGAACTTTCTACAGAAGTACAGCAATATTACGATCGTGATGTCACGACGCCGCCTCGCCTCTGGCACACACGGGCAATGGCCCTAAATCTATGGGGATCTATGCCATCCTGGTTGCGCGAAGAAGTGCAGGTGTAAGCTAGAGTCTAAGTTGGATGTAGAGGGATGTTCAGGCGTTTTCCGTATGCTAACACCCCTCTAAGGTTAATATTTATACACCCACCACGGTGTTCTTGATGATGCCAATACTCTCTACTTCAGCCTCGACTACGTCACCGGGTTTGAGGAACTCGGGAGGGACACGCGAGAAACCGACACCGCTGGGTGTACCGGTCGCAATGATGTCTCCAGGCTCCAGCGTCAGGCCGGCTGAGAGCACAGAGATAGCTTGATTGATAGAGAAGATCATCAGGCCGGTGTTCGAGTCCTGTTTGGTTTGACCGTTGACGCGCAGGCGCAGCGCGAGATTGTGCGGATCAGCGATTTCGTCGGCTGTGACAATCCAGGGACCCATGGGACAGGAACCGTCGAGGCTTTTGCCTTTGAAGTACTGTTTGTGGCGGGCCTGGAGATCGCGTGCAGTGACATCGTTCAGGACGGTATAGCCAAAGACATAAGAGAGTGCGTCCTCTGCGCGAATATTTTTGCCTGTCTTGCCGATGATTACAGCTAACTCAACCTCCCAGTCGATCTCGCTTGAGACGGCGGGATCGATGACGATCTCTCCGTAGGGACCGTTGATAGTGGTCGGAGCCTTGGTGAAAAATATCGGGACCTCTGACGGTTCTCCGCTACGACCGCGTGCGCGTGCTGTCTCCTCCGCATGCTCTTTGTAGTTGACAGCCAGGCAAAAAACATTTTTGCGTGGACGTGGGATGGGAGCGGCAAGCTGAACCTCGCTCAATGCGTGTGCGGCTCCTATGTCGGCGAAAGTTCTGACCTCGGTAAAGCGGCGACTGCCTGCCTTGTTCACGATAGCTTGCAGAGCATCTTTGTATTGAGCATAGTGATCGATCAGGTCAAGCATTTGATCGGGAACGGACAGTTTTAGCGCCTGTCCTGCCAGATCGACGTCAACAACCTCGTCATCGCGTACAATGCCCAGGTGCGGTCCAGGAATCTCGCTGGTAGAAAAGCTGACAAGCCTCATGGGTAATCTCCTTTACAACATGTTACATCACTTTATTCTACAACATCTAGAAGACGGAATTGTGTCTCTGCTTATAGCAGTGTTGCTCGCATTATATCCAGTGGAGCCGGCTCACCTGTCCAGAGAGTAAAAGCGAGGGCACCCTGATGCAGGAGCATGGAGAGGCCATTGGCGTTGCGCAGGCCCATGATACGGGCCTGACAGAGGAGATATGTCTGGGCCGGATTGTAGATCATGTCGTAGACAAAGGTGTCGCTGTCGAAGTGGGCGAGTACTTCGGGTGGCAAGAGGCTGATATCTTCGTGCATGCCAACAGGTGTGGCGTTGACGATAATGGACGAAGAGTGGGGAATGAGAAAACTGGGATCGTTGAGGCTGAAGATAGGACCGTCATAGCTGTGCTGTACATCTGCTGCCAGGAGCTGGGCACGTTCCAGGTGACGATTGAGGATGATGAGGCGCTCAACTCCTGCCGAGGCCAGGGCAAAGGCTGCGCCACGGGCTGCACCTCCAGCACCCAGCAAGATGGCGGTGTACCCTTTGAGGGAGACCTGCCCATCTTGCCGGAGAGTGCCGATGCCTTGCTCTTCTAATGCACGCAGGAGGCCCGGTGCATCAGTGTTGTAGCCATACAGATAGTCATCTTGTTGCACGATAGTGTTAACTGCTCCAATACGCACTGCCAGTGGATCGATCTTGTCCAGGAAAGGGATGACGGCCTGCTTGTATGGAATGGTAACATTAGCCCCCAGGCAGTTTTTCTCACAAAGCGAGTGTATGCGCTCCAGTAGTTTTGAGGCCGGAGTACGCCAGAGTTCGTAGCGAGCTGCGATACCTGAGGCATCAAAGGCGGCCTGTTGCAGACGAGGGGAAAAAGAGTGTGCGACAGGGTCGCCAATCAGTCCGACACGCATACTTGTAATCGCTTCGGATGGAGCTTGCAGAGCTTGTAATAGATGTTCATTGCGAGACATACTAGCACCGTCATTTTCTATGATGTTTATGCGAGAGACCTTATGATCTTCTCACCAACCATTCGAATTATATCAAAGTTTACCGGGATTCCGCACCCTTTTAAGGCATGGGTTCAGGGCGATTCAAACGTCCCCGTAGTGGCAGGCCTTGCGTCTGCCGAGTGCGTGGAATCAATAGCCCGCGAGGCACTCGGCCCACGCACTCGGCAGACGCAAGGCCTGCCACTACGGTCATGGGGCGACGTTTGAAGCGTCCTGGGCATGGGTTGTACACGTTTGACGAATCCTCCTGTAACATTGAACGGTAATTAGAGGCAATTAATGCGTATCGTGCCTGTATAAGATTTCCGTAAAGGGATTCAGGGAAAATTGGCAACATTTGTCAATAAGTGTGTATGATACTATACAATAAAATGCATCTTGAGAGTAGAGAGGAGATATTATGGCAGTTCAGCCTCGATTGGCTTCAACCGTAATGTTGCTGCGTGATGTGGCTGGTGGGCAGGGTGGGATAGAGGTGTTTATGGTGCGGCGCGTGGTGCAGAGCGAGTTTATGCCGGATGTATATGTGTTTCCTGGTGGCTCGGTTATGCCAGATGATCGCCAGTTGGAGCAGAGTATGGGAGTGGATGTGGCAGTTATTCGGTCGGCAGGAGACCCGGAAGGACGTACTATGCCTGGAAGTGGACTGAGGGCAGCAGCGATTCGTGAACTCTTTGAGGAAGCAAATGTGTTGCTGGCGTATCGCGATGGACAGATACTGGCAGTCGATAAAGAGGCTGTACCGCGCTTTGCCACATATCGCCAGACCTTGTATGAGAGTGAGAGCTCTCTTAATGCAATAGTCCAGGCTGAACGACTGGTGCTGGCAATAGACCATCTTGCTTACTTTGCTCACTGGATTACGCCGGAGATGATGCCTAAACGCTTTGATACGCATTTCTTCCTGGCGGCAGCCCCACCAGAGCAGGAAGCGCTGTATGACAGCCTGGAGACCAGCGAGGGAATGTGGTTTCAACCTGGCGAGGTGATTGCACGTTTTCAGCATGGGGAGATGCCAATCGCATTTCCCACCTTTCACCAGTTACGCGATCTGACGGTCTTTAGAAGTACTCAGGAAGCCCTGGATGCTACCACTGCACGCTATGTTCCGACCCATCAGCCCATACTGGTGCAGGCGGAAGGTGGATCTTACGTATATCTACCAGAAGATCCCGATAACCATTGGCGCATCTAAACGCATTTGTTACACAAAGGATGCAGACGTATGGCAAAGACTTATACGCTTATTCTGGCCCCTAATCCTTCGTTGATGACGGGTCCCGGTACGAACACGATTGTTCTGGGCGAGGGTCCAGATGGCGCGACGGTGATTGATCCAGCTGATGAGAGCCCGGCACACCTTGAAGCAATTGTACAAGAAGGAACGAAGCGAGGTGGTATCCGCCGTATCCTGATTACACATGGGCATCCTGACCATCTGGGAGGAGCCGAAGCGTTGCGTGAGCGACTGGCTGCGCCTATCTATGCATTCAATCGAGAGGGAACGCCCATTGCTGATCAAGAGGTGTCAGATGGTACTATATTGCCGGTGGGAGGTGATACGCTACGTGCTATCTATACGCCCGGCCATCGTTTTGATCATCTTTGCTACCTGTTGGAGGGCGAACGTACTCTCTTTGCGGGTGATCTCATTTCGGGCATTACGACCAATGTAATTATTCCTCCCGAAGGGGATATGTTCGATTACCTGAATTCACTTAAACGCCTGCAGAGCATGGATATTGCTGAAATTGTGCCAGCCCATGGGCCAAACATTCTGGATGCACAGGCAAAACTGGCAGAGTATATTACACATCGTTTGCAGAGAGAACAACAGGTGATCGATGCCCTACAAACGTTGCCTCCTGGTACGATAATACCTGCAATGGTAGAGCATATCTATGTGGATGTGGACCCGCGCCTGCACCCGGTTGCGGCCTGGACGGTTGAATCTCATCTATTAAAGCTTGAGCGCGAGGGACGCGTGAAGCGTGATGAACAGGGTGGATGGGAGCAGCTTAAATGAGGCTCGCCAATACCTCATAGCTGTAGCGCGACTTTCTACTCATCAAGCCAGAAATGATGGTTGAGAAGTCTCAACTTATCTCAGTACTTTACAGCCATTTCATAACCTCTTTCCGCGAATAGTAGCTGCTCTTGTGTTACTATCGCGATAGCCTGGTTTCATAATTGATGTATCAGGCGGCTGGGAGAGAGGGCTATTCATCACGGGCGCGATGATATCCACTCTTACCCCGGTCGAAATTCCCCCTTCCAGACATATCAATTTTTGAAACCAGGTGCTTCTTTAATAGATACGTTTAGGAGATACAGAAGCATGACGATGAGACAGGACTTCAATTCGCCAGCTCAGACATAGTTGGCGACCAGTTCCATAGCTTCCAGATCGGGATCAAGCTGTCGAGTGATGCCATCGAGCAAGCCGAGGGCCCGTCCAACCAGTAGCAAGTCCAGGGGGATGCTACCCATGCTCGCACTCAGATTTGTTCCGACTTTCATAAAATTCGTGCTGTGTTCTTCACCCAGGAGGACGCCAACGAGTTGGAGCAGTGTCGCAACGTCTACCTGTTTGTTAAATTTAAGTCCAGCTTCTGCCAGCGCGGCAGTAATGGAGTCCATATCACCGGCAACAATGCCTCGTACCAACTTGCTGAGTGCCTGAACAAGCGAATCTTTCAAGGGGACGCTGAGACCGTGGTCGAGCAGTACGATACGCGGACCGGGCTGCACAAGTAAGTTGCCGGGATGGGGATCACCGTGCAGAAATTTGAGGTGTAGCATCTGCTCAGCATAGAGATCGTTAAGCAGCTTCGCCACCTCGTTGGGAGAGATGCCTGCGTTCACGAGAGCGTCACGATTAGTAATTTTGATGCCTGCAACATACTCCATAATGATCATGCGTTCAGTATTCCACTCTGTGAACACCTCCGGAATGAGTATATCTGTGCGGTGTTGAAATGCGGTACGTAGAGCCATCATGGAACTTGCCTCATGCTTGAAGTCTAGTTCCAGTGGGAGTGTTCCTTTGAGGTAGTCGACGATTGGTTGCAACTGAACTGTAGGAGCGACGCGAGCGATGGCAGCGGAGATGCGCTCTAACACTGTCAGATCAGCACTTATGAGGCCAGCAACTTCCGGGTATTGAACTTTGATCGCAACCTCGCGACCATCGCGTAATTGTGCGCGGTGCACCTGGGCAATAGAAGCAGCTGCAACCGGTTCTTGATCGATGCGAGCGAATACTTCGTAGGGATTCCGACCAAGTTCGCGTATGATCGCGGCTTCGATCTCTGGCCATGGATGTGGTGGCAGACGATCCTGTAGCCTGGAGAGCGAACGGATATAGACAGAAGGCAGCAGATCGGGTCGTGTCGAGGCAAATTGGCAGGCCTTGATCAATGCTCCACCAAGCGAAGACGCTGTATCCAGTATACGGTTTGCACCACGTTGATGCTGTAGATTCCAATCACGCGCGCGGACAAAATCAGGCCACCAGCGTGCTCGTTCGCGTAGAGTAGTATAACCTGCAAAGATATCCGCTGCAACGGTGCCCAGGACCAGCGTACGCGATAAAGCCTGGCCGCGCTGAGTATTGCGACTGCGGCGTTCCTGGACCTTAAGACCAGCCTCTGCCCAGAGAAAAGAGTTTGAGCGCGCCAGGTCGCCCATGCGGGCAAAGAATATTATGGGCGACGGTGCTTCGTTTTTGAGGGAGATAGTATCCCATGTTTCCTCAATGGCGCGTCTGATTGTGTTGCCAGAAAACGACATATTGACTGACCTTTTCCTCTCTCTGTTTAGCTGCCACATTCTGAATGTATCGTTTTACCACTACCATGAAATACTGCAAAGCACAAGTATAACTATCCTCAATATTATAAGTCCTACCAACAACCTTCACAAACCAGAGCATCTCGCTTTATATGCCTGAAAGATTGCTATAACTTGACATATCAAAAATTCACCTCTATTTTATATAGTAGAGGTTATAGATATGAAAGGGCTTATGAACCATGCAGCCTTACTCCCCATACTGACCTCTATCTTCTTTACTTGCAAGGGGTCAGCGAGTCTATCTTCTAATTACCATGCCCAGTGCAGTCAGCGCGGCAAGGATCAGACAGAACCAGCCTCCTACGAGGTTATGCGCGGCAGAGAGGAGATAGATGCCTCCAGCTATGGATAGTGTGAATACGAAGACAAACGATAAACCACTACCGCTACTACTGCCATTCATTGGTAGCGAGTCATCGCCTCTTCTTCTGCTGCGCCTGCGGGAGCGACCACTAAATGAACCGACGCCGCCAAGCCTGACTTCAAGCTGCCCCGCATCAATTTTGGAGATGAGTTGTTCCACTGAATGAGGGAGAGTCAGGAGAGTTTTGCTCGCATCAACCACCTGATTGAAGATCTGCTGAGCGGTCTGACCTATGCCTGAGGCATCCAGGCCCAGGAATTTGCGGGCATAGGGAGCGGCTACGTCGACGAAGTTGAAATCGGGAGCGAGTCCGGTTGAGACGCCGACGAGCGTACTGACTGCGCGCCCGGTGAAGGCGAATTGAGCCGGTATATGGAAGGGCTGACCATAGAGGAGGCGCTCGATATCGTTGGCTACTTCTGAATAGTCCATATCGCGTACCTGGCCCAGCGTCATACCGTAGTATTCTTCCATCATCATCGCCATACCGCGTTCAATCGCCACCATGTCAGCGCCCTCTCCAATGAAACCGAGGCGTACCAGTGCATTCACAATCAGTCGTGAGTCGCGCAAGATGAAGCCCAGAAAAGTATCTTTGAAGGCGCGTTTCATGCTTTTGGATACAGTGCCGACCATGCCAAAATCGACGAATGTGATGATGGGATCATCGAGCGGCGATCCTTTTTTAACGAAAATATTGCCCGGATGTGGATCTGCGTGGAAGAAACCCTCGTCAAAGAACTGGTGGAAGTAGGCTTCAACGGTACGTTTAGCGACCTCAAGGCGGTTAACTCCTGCAGCGTCAAGAGCAGGATAGTCGTTGATTTTGGTACCCTCGATCCACTCTAAAACAAGCACGCGACGCGACACATACTCCTCGTGTACGCGAGGAATGTAGATCGTGGGATCATTGCCGAACATCTCCTTAAAGCGTTTAGCATTAGCAAGCTCGGTCACATAATCGATCTCTTCATAGGTGGTACGTCTGAACTCGCGATAGATGCCCATCAGATCCACGAAATTACTGGTATCTACCAGGCGGTTAATAAGCTGGATCACAAATCTCAACGTGCTCAAATCCATGCGTACAAGGTCATCGATATGGGGACGCTGGACTTTAACGGCTACAGTCTCCCCTGTCGAGGCCAGGATGCCTTTATGTACCTGGCCCAGCGAGGCCGCGGCAATACATTTGCGTTCCAGGACGCTGAAGATCTCCTCTACTGGCTTGCCCAGTTCGGTCTCTATGACATAGACAACGTGTTCAAAAGACTCTGCTGGTACTTCGTCCTGTAAGGAACTGAGTACAAGCAGGGCCTTCTCGGGTAAAAGATCCGCACGTGAACTAAGAAATTGTCCAAGTTTGATCATCAACACGCCAAGCTCAACTGCCGTTTTGCGAAAGGCTATCAACACATCGATTAATACATCGACATCAGGCTGAACATCGTAGTTGCCACGCGCATGCGCACGCACCACTCTGCGTCTTTCATGATATATTACCCATATTGTCCACAGAAGTAAACGGGATACGCGAAAAAAACGTACTGACTGTGAAAATCTATTGATGCGACGCGGTTTCTTATCCATAAAAAAAGCTACGCCTTTCTGCTGGTCATTGTATGCTATCTCTTAACATAATACGCACGTGCAAGGTAAATATGGGTCTGAAAATAACATATGTAAATATATTACGATAGAGAGACCATTCCAGACCGGGGCAAACCGGCTGCCTGGTGAGCAATGGCCTTCTCCTCATCTGTTCACCACATCTTGCTGATGAGCTTTTATAAGCAAACGCCCGGTTTGCCCCCCGGTCTGGAATGGTCTCGATGGCTTGACGCAGGTCAGCATCATACGTAGTATTAGTTATACAATACAATTGTCTGACAAATACAGAGGTAGTATAGTCAAAGTTTTTAATTCACTGCCACGCCAGAATCTTTCTGAGCAAGTCGTTCGCGAGATCGGTTTGAGTATTATGAGTAACGATTTCAAGCCAGGTGATCCTCTCTCGAAGGAGGTTAATAGATAGGACGTACCTGGTATTGGCACCCTGGTCGGTTTTTTGCTTCAATACTTGTTTCAGATTTGGAGGGAAATCACATGAAAGGATCAAAGATCTTATCAGACTATCAGGAGTTACAGGCTGGGAGGCGTAACCTGCTCAAAGGTGCCGCGTTGGGCACCGCAGGATTCTCATTATCATCATTGCTAGCTGCTTGTGGAGGCACCCCCTCAACTACTACACCTCAGGGCGAGGGGAATTTTCCCAATCATCCCCAGTGGAACTTTGTGTTTGTCAATCATGTAACAACGAACCCGTTCTTCGTCCCCACACAATATGCCATCCAGGATGCGTGTGCGCTCCTTGGATGTAAATACCAGTGGACCGGCTCGCAAAACAGTGTCGTCTCGGAGATGGTGAATGCGATGAACACGGCTATTGCGGCCAAGGCCGATGGGATTGCCGTTGCCATTATCGACCCTACGGCGTTCGATGCCCCGGTGAAGGCGGCATTGGATGCAGGCATTCCCGTTGTCGCATACAACGCTGATGCCCCTACTGGTAGCAAAAATACGCGCCTGGCATATCTAGGTCAGGATCTCTTCCAGTCCGGGGTGCAAGTGGGCATGCGCATTGCCTCGCTCGTCCGCTCAGGTGATATTGTCGGCTTCATTGCCACGCCCGGTTCGCTCAACATCCAGCCTCGCATCGACGGGATCAAACAGGCGATTCAGGCATCGAAGCAGCCGATCAACTTCGTTGAAGTGGCCACTGGCGCCCAGTTGAATGACGAGCTTACCCGCATCGAAGCCTACTACCAGGGCCATCAGAACCTCAAAGGCATGGTGGCGGTTGATGCGGGCAGTACCCAGGGGGTGAGCCAGATTATGGAGAAATATGGGCTGGCTGCCAAGGGCGTACATGCCGGAGGCTATGACCTGCTGCCTAAGACGCTCCAGGAGATCAAGTCAGGCAATCTCGACTTCACTATCGACCAGCAGCCGTACCTCCAGGGGTTCCTTCCCGTCGTCCAACTGTTCCTTTACAAGCTCTCAGGAGGGCTACAACAGCCATCGAACACCAATACAGGACTGCTCTTTGTGACCAAGGATAATGTAGACCCCTATTTGAGTACCCAGACCCGCTTTGAAGGGAGTTCTGACAAGCAGCAGCTGGTCACACGCTAACAGACCCGTCTTGACGGACGCCCGCACCAGGGGTTTCTCTCCAAATGGCTCTGCTCTGCCGAGGCGGACACGGCAAAGCCATTTGGAGAGAAACTCCTCGATTGGGCACGGGAAGGAAATCCAATACCGTTAAGATAAGGCCAATCATCCCCTCTCAGAGAGTGCTGATGGACCTTATCTTAATGGTATTGGGAGGAAATCCCTTAACAGAATGTAAGGAGTAGATAGAATGGCCAAAGATGTTCTCCCCAGCACTGCCACTCCCGAGGCAGAACCGGAAAAGGCGCGCGAGCGGCGCAGTTTCTGGTCGCGGCTTCCCGGTATCCTCTTGAGACGGCGCGAGGCGAGTATGCTTATCGTTGTTATCGTACTGGTCGTGTATTTCCAGTCCTCCAATCAGGCATTCTTTTCACAGCCCAACATCCGTACGATCTCCCAGACTGTGGCACCATGGGCGATCATCGCGGCTGGTGAAGTCATGCTGCTCATTTGCGGCGAGATCGACCTCTCGGTTGGCAACGTCTTTGCACTTGCCCCTTTCATTATGTATTTTACCTACCAGGCAGGCTTACCGATCTGGGTGGGGATCATCTGCGGCCTGCTGGTGAGCGCGGTCGTGGGACTGTTCAATGGTCTTGTCACCGTGCTGCTCAAGATCCCATCTTTCATCACTACTCTAGGCACTCTCTTCTTGTTAAATGGACTCACCCTGGTCACCTCTCAGGGCTTCCCCAGGCTCACACCGGAGGTAGGAGTGTTCAACCAGATCTTTGGTAACAGCCCATACGCGGAAATCCTCTGGGCTCTCGCCATTGTCATACTGACGCAGATTGTTCTTTCCTATACACGCTGGGGCCTGCACACAATCGCCACCGGTAGCAATCTGCTGGGAGCCAGCGAAACCGGTGTGAATGTCAACAGAGTGAAGATTGGCAACTTTATGCTATGTAGCGTGTTCGGTGGCTTCGTGGGGATCCTGGAGGCGTTCCGCATTACATCCATCGATCCGCTGGCAGGAGGCACCGCTGTCATGTTCATGGCGGTGGCCGGAGCCGTCATCGGAGGCACCTCGCTCATGGGTGGCTTAGGTACGATTGTGGGGGCGTTCCTGGGTACCCTGGTCCTCGCCCTCCTCCAGGAAGGTTTCACCCTTTTGGGTGTCAGCGCATTCACCTTCGATCTGATCCTGGGTGGTGCAATTTTGATCGCTATGATCCTGAACGTTCGTCTCCAGTTACTACGAGAGGCAGGTCGGCAATGAGAGAGATACAAACCGCAGATGTGGTACGAGTGGAGCATATTGCCAAGAGTTATGGTGCGGTCAAAGCCTTGCGTGATATCAATATGCATTTGAGGAAGGGAGAGGTTCTGGGTCTGGTGGGTGACAACGGAGCGGGCAAATCGACCATGATTAAGATTCTGACCGGTTTCGTCCAGCCGGATGATGGCAAGATCTTTATCAACGGACAGGAGGTGAAGCTGCGCTCTGTCACACACGCCCGCTCGCTTGGAATAGAGACTGTGTACCAGGACCTGGCACTCATCAATGAGCTGACCGTGTATCACAACATATTCCTCAAACGAGAGAAGCTCCTGAAGCCTTTGCCTCTGCTCAACAACCGGGCGATGCGTGAGCAGGCACGTGAGTACCTCAAGAAGATTGGCGTCACCATCCCATCGGTCGATAGTCTGGTTGCCAGCCTTTCAGGCGGCCAGCGCCAGGCCATCGCGATCGCGCGCTCAGTCTACTCGCAGGCCAGGATTCTCTTGCTGGACGAGCCGCTGGCAGCCATGGGTGCCAGGGAAGGTGCTCTGATCCTGGACCTTATACGCAAGCTGAAAGCCGATGGCGAAGTTTCGATCATTATGATCGCTCACAACTACGCACAGGTTCTGGAGATTTGCGACCGCGTCAACATGCTCCAGCATGGTACGATCACGCTCGACAAGCAAGTGGTCGATACCTCATTGGGGGAATTGAACGAACTGGTCATGCGCGAGTACCGCATAGGGGCGGCCAATGCTCAATAACCCCAACAGGGGGTGAGCTTCATTTGTTGGTGCCAGGCATGCAGCAGAGTGGGCCAGGGCGACCGCCTGACAATTACCCACAATTTTGATGTATGCTCTCGTGTCGCCTCTGGAGCGGATTAGCAAGGATCAGTTATAACTGAGCCGTGCAATGGGCTAGAATTTGTATCCGCTTGCCA
>WNGD01000789.1_pt1 | contig 39401 bp, 39 predicted proteins | sample 5400671 | NCBI WGS metagenome assembly WNGD01 (sample SAMN13153369, study PRJNA577476) | soil metagenome | isolation source: 40 cm soil or saprolite under grassland replicate 2 | place: USA:California | collected 2016-06-15 | reverse complement strand
AAGGGCGAGTCCCCCACAATAGCGCGCTTCAGCGTGCTTACCTTCCAATCAGTCAAGCCTCATCAGTCCAAATAAGTAAGCCCGCTAAAGCGGGCTATCAAAATCAAATTCGACTGCGTACCCAGCCGTAAAACGACTGGGCTAGTAACCTTCGGGAAAGCCGCGTGAACGCGGCTAATGGTCAGAGCGCTCCGCGGTCACGTTATTGCCCGCTTAGCACTTACTGCGCGGTTGGCGCTTACTGATAATCCCGAATGTCGCGGAAAGGCTTTGCGCGATCGGTAAAATCCGGCCGATAATAATGCGCCGCGCCGTCGTATTCCTGCATCCAGCCTTCTTCCATTCCCAATTCATCCAATAGGGCCGCAGCGCGTAGCCACTCTGATTCCGAAATCCGACGCGATAGCAGAATGAAGCGATCGTTTGTTGCCGCCTGGTTGGTGGCGTAATACTGGGCCATCAGGGAAATCGCCACCCGCGGACTTAATTCTTCTTTAATCCACTCCAGCGATTCGCGCGTGCCGGCTATATCGTTGGGCAGAACCAGTAATCGAATGATCAGGCCGCGCTTCAACAATCCATCCTCACCGAAAACAAGCTTGTCGCTCATCTGGCGATACATCTCGGCAATTGCCGGCCGGGCGCAGTCTTTGTAGCCCTTCACCTTTGAATACAAATAGCCGGCCTCGTTCTCGGCGTATTTCAAATCGGGCAGATAGACATCAACAATCCCATCCAGCAGCCGCAGCACTTCAACCGAATCGTAGGCATTGGTGTTGTAGACGATTGGAAGTCGCAAACCGCGTTCAGCCGCGATCAGAATAGCCCGCGCCATCTGGGGCGCGAAATGTGTTGGCGAAACGAAATTGATGTTATGGCACCCGCGTTCCTGTAACTCGAGCATCATGTCCGCGAGGCGCTCGTGCGTGACTTCGTTTTTGATTTGTTCTTTGTGCGCCTGAGAGATTTGATAGTTCTGGCAGTAAACACAGCGCAGATTGCAGTTGCCGAAAAAAATGTTGCCGGCGCCGTGCGTACCCACCAGCGCGGGCTCCTCGCCGAAATGCGCCGTATAACTGGAGACGATCGGCAAGCGCCCGGAATAACAAGCCGCAATCTCATTTTCCAGACGGTTGTTGAAGCAGTCGCGAGGACAGACTGTGCAGTGACCCAGAAGTGCTTCGAGAGCTTCGACGCGGTGCGTTAGCTCGCCTGACGCAAGAAGCCCGACATAAGAGGGCGCTGACCATGTTGCAGGTGCATTCATGCTACTGCCAAACAGATTTTCCATATATCATTTTCCATTTCTCGAGCGCACTCGTGCTGTGGTCCCATGAGCTCAGTACCACCACGCGGTAGCGGGTGGGTCGTTGCACCTAATGCTCAATCAGCCCCAATTCGATTCAAGAACCCACCCGCGAACCGCGTGGTGGTACTGACCTCATGGGCCCGTTCGTTGTACTAATGGCAAGCATTAGCAGTCCACCACGATCAATGGCAAATGAGAAATGGGAAATTATGGGAAATGACAAATGGAAAATCTATCTTCTCTTTCTCCTGGTATCCTCCGACCTCTGACCTCCGACCTCTAACTTCTGACCTCTGGCCCTAATCATGTTTCCGGAAATGAACAAAGTGTGGCTTGTGTTGCTCGAGCAACTCCGGCGGCACGTAGCGCTTGCTAATGCCCCAGAGGAAATCCATCTCGGCGTGCGTGGTGCTGAGCGCCAGTCGCGCTTCAAAAATCAAAAGTATGCTGCCATAGAACAGGAAACAAGCTCCAATCAAACCCAGCACCACGGGAATCCAACTGTAGCGCGTGCCGGAAATTGCGACCAGGCCGATGGCCACGCTGGTAGCTACAAACACGGCGACCGCGACATAAAAAGTCGTCAGCCCACGCTGCAACAAGCGCGAACGGCTGGTCAGCTTATCCAGTTGATCGAAAATCATCGCCCGCCGCTCCTCGATAAATTCGGTCTTCGCTGGATTGCCGCGTGAAAGATCTTCCAGCCGGTCTGAAAGGGATCGAACTCGATCCACTACGCGCCCCAGCCGCGTCGATGTGGATAAGATCAGGGTGCCGCTGGCAGAAATCAAAACCGCGGGCGTAATCATGGCCGTTAGCACAGCCAGCGAAGAAGTCACAGCGTCCATATCGTTCCGATGTGCGCAGGATATTTATAGTGGTTAACCAACCGTAGCGCAAACCGCTGTAACGCAAGCGGTCCATCTTGCGGCGCAACCTAAGAGTTCGGTGGCGGGGGATGAACTCTAGCCGTCTTCAGACGGCTTGCCGAACGGTTGATAGACCAGCGCTTTTTAGCGCTGGGTCTGCCGAGCACGCTACTTCAGTAGCGCGCTTCCAGCGTGCTTACCATCGTTGCTTTTAGCGTATGGCTAAAGCCCCAATGAGAAGCCCGTTAAAACGGGCTTCGGGATTCTGGTGCGTTCTTATCCGGGCGTAAAACGCCCGGTCTGGTAACCCTTCGGGAAAGCCGCGTGAACGCGGCTATACTTGTGATATTCTCGGCGGCAAAGCAAATCTCTTGAACCTGCATGACCAAAGTCGCCTTCAATGCGATTTGGGTCTGCTGAGTTTGTCTTTGACCAGAAGGGGGCAAAATGGCTGAACAAGGTAACAGTAAAGAACAGAGCGTCCGAGAGGACGTAGGCTCCGGAACTGAAAGCGAAGCGGCCGGCAATGAAGGCGCGGACGCGGGGGGCGGGACCGCGATGGGCCGCACGACCGGATTCGCTTTTGGCGGCTCATCCACCGAAGGAAAAGATGCGGCAGAAGGATCTGATGACAGCTCCGCATATAAAGAGATCAAGGGTGGTCGCCGCACCGGGGTCAAAGGCGGGGCTAAGACGGGTGGCAACGCCGGCGGAGGTCACGGCAGCACCGGCGGCAAGCGTAAAAAGAGAGCTTCAAAAGCCGGTTCGAAAGGCAGCAGCAAAGGCGGTGCCGGCAAAGGCGGCAGTCGCGGCGGTGCGGGAGGTCGAGGCGGCGCAACTCGTCCTGCCATCAAGACACAAGCTAAGAGCAAGTCAAAAGAACGCCAGCCGGGAAAATCACGGAAGCGACCTTTCGCGCGAGTTTCCGGCAGTCCAAAGAAAGGCGGAGCCGGCGGAGCCAAGAACAGAGGCGGCGGAACGCGCGGCGGCCAGGGTGGCGGTGGACGCAAAGCCGGACCAAAGAAGAGGTAAGAAGAATTTCGGATTGCGGATTGCGAATTTCGGATTTAAGAACGCAGAATCCACTCGACGCATTCCTCTTCAAATCCGCGATCCGAAATCTCAAATCCGAAATTACCCATGCGCCTCTGGCTCTCAAAGAACAGCGAAGTACCTTTGCGCGAACAGTTGGTGCGGCAAATCAAACTCGGCATTGCCAGCCGCGATTTGCCGCCCGGCGAGCGGCTGCCCAGCACACGCGACCTGGCCCGCCGCTTTCAGATTCATTCAAACACGGTAAGCGCCGCCTATCGCGAGCTGGCCCGGCGCGGCTGGGTGAAGTTTCGCAAAGGCAGCGGAGTGTACGTCAGCGAACTCGGCGCCGAACCGAAACTTGAAGGCTTGCTGGAACTGGATCATCTGGCGTCTGCATTTTTGAAGACCGCTCGCGAGAAGGGGTTCGGCATCGATGAAATTCGGTCGCGCCTGGAACACCTGCTCGAAGTGCAATTGCCTGACCGCATAGTTGTCGTTGAACCCGATGCAGAACTACGCCGGATCTTGATCGAGGAAATAACAGAAGCGACCGGCCTTCCTGTTCTGGGCGCCGACTTGGAGGACAGGAGCGAACAGAAACAGTTTGCCGGCGCCGTGATCGCGGGGATGTACTCGCACGCGCGCGCTGTTCGTGAAACGCTGCCGCCGGGTATCGAACCAATATTGCTGCACTCGAGTTCGCTGCCCGAAGCGATGAAAGGGCAAAAGCTTCCGCCCGCGGATGCTCTGATTGCGATCGTCTCGCGCTGGCCGGAGTTCTTGAAGTGGTCACGAGCGATTCTGATTGCGGCCGGACTGGACGCTGACGCGCTGGACTTTCGTGATGCTCGCGAGCGTGGCTGGCAAAGGGGCCTGCGTGAATGCGCGTTCGTGATCACGGACGCCGTCACCGTGAAGGCTCTGCCGCCGAGTTGCGATGCACGCGTCTTCCGAGCCGTTTCAGACGAGTCTATGGCAGAGTTGTCTCGACTCTTGGGCATGTAACGCAAACATTATCTTGAATTGCGGCTTTGCCGCCGCACAGTGCGGAAAGGCTCCGGCTTTCCGGTTCTGGCTCTTCCAACTTCTGAGGCTGCGCCTCAGATTGGAGGCGCAGCCTCCAATTAATTCAATAACTTATCAACGGTAAGGCAGAGCCTTACCGCACGGTGCTGCGGCGAAGCCGCTAACCCGCGAACTCGCAGCTGTTAGTTTGCGTTACCCTGGTGCGACCGGCGCACGCGCGCGACTTCAGCGCTCATCTTTCCGATAATCATTAATCCGATCATTTTGTAATCGCCGATGAACGACCAAAGGGGATGCTCGAAAGTAGCAGGTCTGTTTTTCTCGATGAAAAAATGACCGAACCACGCCGCCCCGTAGCCGGGAACGAGGGCCACCGGAAATAACCACCATTTGCCGATGGCTATGAATCCCAACAGGCATAGAAGGCCGGCGGTTGTTCCCACTGCATGCAGCGTGCGGGTTACGGGTTTGCCGTGCTCGGCGACGTAATGCGGCCAGAACTCGGTAAAGGAATGGAATTCTTGTTTGGGCATGTTAAGACCGCATTTTGTTCGACAAACTTCAGGAAGCTCTGAATAAGTCCAGATTCTGCCGGCTCAGATACCGCGAAGCGGTTACGTCACACAGCCCAGGGACAACCCCGACATCGGGGTTGCGTTCTTCTTCCCCTGGTTTCCCAGGATAGCCGCGAAACGCGGCTATCCTGGGCTCTGTGACGCAACCGCTTCGCGGTTGATGCTGTCGCTGGTCGTCACACTTAATCAGAGTTTCCTTCAGTTTGTCGATCTGATACGCGCATGTTTAGAGTCGGGCTATGCCCGACCGAAGCGGGCGGTAGCCCCGCTTCCTAAACTTAGGGAACGACAAACTCACGAAGTGACAGGCAGGAATGCCTGTCCTACTCAGCAAAGAACTCCATAAACTTTTCCGGCAGGGTCGGCTCTACGCGCACCAGTTGCAGATTCTCTTCGACGTGCGCGCGATGGCTCATGCCTACCAGCGCGGTAGTGATGCCGGGGGCAGATCGCACAAACTGAATCCCCGTCTGCGCATCAGTCGCCAGTGATCCCAGCGGCTCTCTTATTTTCTCCGGCAGCCCACTGGCGATGCGTCCCTGCAAAATGGATGCACTGGCCATCACGGTAATCCCCAGGACCTGGGCCGCTTCCAGCACCGAAACGTATTCTCCATTCAACATTTGGTTCTGCAGCTCGAGCGCTTCAGGCATGGCCAGGTTGAACGGCACTTGAACGAAGCGAAAGTGGTGATCCTCGCCTCCGGCTTGGCGTGCAGTTTCGATAATTCGCGCCAGCGAATGATAACCAGGCGCATTCGGGGCGACCCGAAAGCCATTCCAGGTCGCCACTCCATACATCCTTATTTTCTCCGCAGCGACATTCCTTTCGAGCAGCTCAAACGCTGCCCGTAATCGCCGGTAGAACTCCTCTTCCGAAACGGCTCCCAGCTGCGATTCGGGATTGTGCACGTAATAGACGTCGATGCATGACAATTTCATGTTTGCCAGCGATTGATCCAACTGGTGCTGTAAATAGGCAGGCGTCATGCAATGGCTGCCGTTAACAATGTCAGCAAAGGTCGCGATTCCGGGACGCACGAACGTCTCTTCGACGTAATGGCGCACGTCGGCAGGCGGGGCGCTGTCGAAAGGCAGGTAACCGCCTTTGGTGCAGATCACTACTTCTTCACGCGTCTGGGAATCTTCTTCAGTCAGTTGTTTCAGTGCCGCCCCAATCGATCGCTCGCTGCGCTGGAAACGATAGTTGGCGGCCGTGTCGATTACGTTTGCTCCCAACTCGACCGTGCGCACGACTGCGTCCGTATAGTGGTGGTCTGTGATGTCGTCCGCGTTGCCCAGATATGTGCCAATGCCGATTGAAGAGAGCCAGAGGTTCTGTTCCAGGCGAAAATGGTTCGTGGCGGCGGTTGTCTTGAAGCGTTCGCGATATCGAGCGGTGCCTTCCAATGAAGCGTAACCTTTGATCCGCATAAGTTATTCGGTTCCTTGTAACGCAAACTGTTAGTTTGCGCCGCCGGCTGCGTGCAACTGTCAGAACCGCCTGCGGTAGCGGGCGGTTGAACTGTCGGTCCGAGTTCCTTGGTATTCGTAGATCAACCGCCCGCTACCGCAGGCGGTTCTGACATACAGCGCAATTTGGAGTCGCCAATATACGCGGGCGACGACTCAGGTCGCAAGATTGCTTCAAGCGGGCAATGACCTATGATAGCGTGTCAGCCGAACAATCCGCATAGATGGAGTTACGTGATAACGATCAGCGAGAGCACCTGACTTGGAAGATCCAGCCCAACAGAGAATCGAGTATGGCGCCGCTGAGACTGAGCGGACTTCCCTGGACATGAATCCGGAAGGGCTGCGCGAGCTTACGGAACGAGCGTCGGCATTGGTGACAGACTACTTTGCGACCATCTCCGATCTTCCTGTCTTTCCTGATACGAGTGCCGAAGAAGTGGCCGCCCAGTTTGATTCCAGCTTACCGCTCGAAGGCGAGCCGCTCGAGACTTTGTTCGGCGACTGTAGAAAAATCATCGACTCCAGCCGCCACAATGGACATCCACGGTTCTTCGGCTACGTGGCTTCGCCGGCTACGCCCGCCGGCGCATTCGCTGACCTTATCGCCTCAGCGCTGAACGCGAATGTAACTTCCTGGCGATCGTCGCCCGCCGCCACAGAGATTGAAAGAACAGTCACGCGCTGGCTGGGATCGCTGGTCGGGTTCGGCGATGACGCGCACGGCCTGCTTACGAGCGGCGGTTCAATGGCGAACCTGACGGCGCTCTTAATCGCGCACAGAACGCGATCGCATTCCGAAATCTCGCGCACCGGTCTCTGGCGTGCTGGCAAGCCGATGACCGTCTATGCTTCCGATCAAATCCATTTGTCGATCGCGAAGGCGGCAGACATCCTTGGCTTTGGCCGCGACCACGTCAGAATTGTTGAGTCGGATGATCGATTTCGGTTGGACGTCAGAAGCCTGCGGGAAAGTATCGACAGCGACCGGCGAAATGGCTTGCTTCCCTTCTGTGTAGTGGCCAGCGCGGGGACCGTCAGCACAGGAGCAATCGATCCCCTGGCCGAAGTCGCGAGCCTGGCTGCGGAAAACGATCTCTGGTTTCACGTTGACGGCGCCTATGGTGCGCCCGGGGCGATGGTGGACAGCAAGCGAAGATTGTTCGACGGCATGGAGCGGGCCGACTCCTTGTCGCTCGATCCGCACAAATGGCTTTACACGCCCATAGACTGTGGCTGCCTGCTTTTTCGCGATCCGGCCCGAGCCCGGGCAGCCTTTTCTACTGATGCCGACTACATCAAAGTCCAGGAGCAAACTGAGATGGAGTCGTTCGCATTCTGGGACTATGGGATCGAACTCTCGCGCCGCTTCCGAGCTTTGAAGATCTGGCTGACCCTGCGGCACTACGGCGTGCGGCGCATTGCCGAGGCTATCAAGCATGATATCTGGTTGGCCGAGTACATGGCCCAGCGGGTCGAGTCAGCCGATGACTTTGAACTGCTGGCACCCGTGGAGTTAAGCATCTGCTGTTTTCGCTATGTCCCGGCGAATCTCAGCGCCCGGCTCCGCAACGCGGATGAAAAGGAACAGGCGTCAATCAATGACGGCCTGGACCAACTGAACACGCGTATCATGCATGCCGTGCAGCGTGGGGGACACGCTTACCTTTCCAACGCCAGCATTCGCGATCGATTTGCCTTGCGCGCCTGCATCATAAATTTTCGCACCACGCGGGCTGATATCGATGCCACCCTCGACATCGTGCGGGCGGCGGCGAAACTTTGGAGTGCGCCGGCAGAGCGAAGCGGCGACGGCGCTTTGGATTTCTAACGGTAAGGGATCCAAAGCGGTGTCTCCCGACACGTCGGGATTGCCACCGCACTCCAAATTTGTCGACGCCAGCCGACTTATGACTGAAGTTCCGGCACCATACTACAACCAGGAGTTGCAACTGGCATTGCGGCTGGCTCGCGAGGCGGGCGCGGCTGTGCTCGAGTACTACGACACGCCGCTCCTTATCGAGCAAAAACAGGACGCCAGTGATTTTGAGCCTGTAACCCAGGCCGACCGCGTTGCCAACGAACTAATAGTCTCAGGCATTCGAAAGGAATTTCCCGATGATGGCATTCTCGCGGAAGAGTCCCTCGACACAGATCGCAGACTGGAAAAGCGGCGCGTCTGGATGATCGATCCGCTGGACGGAACCAACGGTTTCATCAAACGCGACGGCGACTTTGCCGTGCAGGTTGGGCTGGCGGTGAATGGCGAGGCCGTTCTCGGTGTTGTCTATCAGCCATTGCCCGGGGTTTTGTATCGCGCCGTGCAAGGAAGCGGAGCGTGGATCGAGCGGACAGGATTCGCGCCCGAGCGGGCGACTGTCAGCGACAACGCTGACCTGGAAAGTATGCGCCTGGCCGCCAGCCGCTCGCATCGCAGCCCGCGAATGGACCAGGTGGTGCGCGCCTTCGGCTTCAAAGAAGAAGTCAGGCGAGGCTCCGTTGGCGTCAAAGTCGGACTTATCATCGAGCGACAGTGCGATCTTTACATTCATCTATCGCCCCGAACGAAGCAGTGGGATACATGCGCGCCGGAGGTCATCCTTACCGAAAGCGGCGGACGCCTGACCGATCTTTTCGGCGGCCCGCTTCGTTACAACTCGCCGGAAGTGAAGAACCCGAACGGCATTGTGGCGACGAACCGCGTGGCCCACGAGATGGTGATCGAAAAGCTGGCGCCGCTGCTCGCGGAGTTCGGCCGCCACCCGGTCTGAGTTTTGTAACGCAAACTGTTAGTTTGCGCGTTTTTTTCACTGACTCCGCTTGCTGCACTCAATCCAGCAGGAGAACCGCAGTTGCATATCCGGCCAAAACTCTTCTTCCTCATTTTTGCCATTGCACTGGCGTCTCTGCTGCTGCTGAGCATCTTCAGCTACTGGCAGAACACGCGCGAATCATCCTTGCGGGACAACCTTCGACGCGACGCCGACTGGATTGCACTACGTATTAACTACGCGCTGAGCGAGCGTGAAGCGAGCTTGATCCAGCTGGCCCGAACCGGCGCGCTTCGGGACTATCTGCAAAGCCATCCTCCAGGGCCTGAAGTCAAACAAGCCTTCGGAACTCCGGGTGCTGCAAACAAAACGGGAGCCACACACCCCGCGGAATTGCCGGCTGAGCTGCGCACCACTATCACTGCTTTCCTATTCGAAAACCAACTTCACTACGGTGCCTTCGCCGGGCTCAATATGGCCGGCGAACCGCTCTTCCGCGCGGTAATTACTTCCGGCGATGCGTCGCGGACAATCGAACCGCCTGCCATAACTTTTCAAACTGACAACTTGCCGGCCAACAACGGTGGTCCGGAAAGCATCGGTGGTGACATGAAATTCATAGGCGCCAGGGACGGAACTCCGCTGCGCACATTGGTGGAGCGCGGGCCCATGGGCCCGACGCTGCGATTCACGGTTCCCGTGTTGGGAAACGAGCCGGCAGTCGTGGTGGGGGCGCTGGTCGTAGAATTAAAACTGGATAAGTTATTCAAAGAGCAGGCCAGTGACGTGGTGGGTGCGTTGAACGGAGCACCGACCGGAATGCAAACCTCGTATGTGGTAATTGTTCTGCACCACGACGGTCAGATCTATTACGATTCAAACAAGGCCCTGAGTTATCAATCTGTCGCCAGCGCGATGCCGGATTTCAAGCCCATCGCTGATGCGATGATGGCGGGCGGCACCGGCGCGATGTTTTACGAATCCTCCAATCACGATCGCTGGTTGGCATCTTATAGGCCTCTTGGTCAACTGGATCTGGCGCTCGCGGTAGCCACTGATTACACCAGCGCCCTGCAACCGGCAAGGCGGGCGCTCCTGGTAAATATTCTCGCCTCAATATTGATAGCGTTCATCGCCGCCCTGGCGCTGACTCTGATCGCCCAGCAACGTTCCGGCAGCCTCGAACGCCTTACCCAGGGAGCTGTGGCTATCGCTCGCGGACGCCTGGATCAGGAACTGGTAGTTTCAAGCGATGAAAACCGGCTGCTCGCGGACAGCATGAATATCGTTACGGCTCGTCTGCGCGAGCAGCTCGCTCGCGAAGCTGAGTCGCGGCAGTTCGAGTCGTTCATGCGATTGTCGGCAATACTGATTCACGATTTGAAAAACACCATCACCGCTTTGTCATTGGGAGTCAGCAATATGGAACGCCAGTTTGATCGCGCCGAGTTTCGCGCCGACGCGATGAGCTCGCTAAAGGAAGCCACTAAGAAGCTGCAGAATCTCGTCAAGAAACTTAGCGAACCCGTAAATACCATGAGCGGCGAGCATCAGCGTCCGCGGCCCACGGATCTCGTCCCGCTTATTCAACGGGTATTAAAATCAATGCTCCCGGATTCCGATGAGCTTCATGAGGTCGAAAGCCACTTGCCGGAGAAAATGATCGTGGTGGTCGAACCAGATCGAATGGAAAAAGTTATTGAGAACCTTGTCATAAATTCTCTGGAAGCGATGGGCCCAAACAAAGGAAAAATGACCATTGCCGCCGGGGCCGCTGGTCTGGGCCAGGTATTCTTCAGTGTCAGCGACACCGGGCCCGGGATCAGCAGGGAGTTTCAGGAGCGCCGGCTGTTTCATCCCTTCGCGACCACCAAACAAAGAGGCGTCGGCCTGGGTCTTTACACCTGCCGTGAAGTTGTGCGCGCCCACGGTGGTTCCATCGAAGTGAAATCAGAAGCCGGCGTTGGAACAACTTTTCGGGTCGTGCTACCATCCGGCCAAACCGGCGAGCAATAAGACCTTTGCGGAAACAGTTTCTTCTTTGAGCGACGCCGGCATTCCTCTTTAGCATTACCCCCGCCCAGAACCGGAATGCGCAGGTCTGGAGTTGTGATTGCCAGTGGCGCGACCGGAACATTTGTGGTACTCAGCTTGCGACTCGGCAGTAAACTAAGTTCTGAGTTCTATGGGACAAAAAGAAAAAGCAACGGTGCTGGTCGTTGATGACGACTCCGGAGTGCGGCGCGGATTGTACTGGGCGCTAAACGAAAGTTATTGCGTCGTCGAGGCCGCTAACCGTGCGGAAGCCAGCGAAAAATTGCAGGGCGACGACGTGGATGTAGTCCTTTGCGATTTGCGCTTGCCTCCCGCATCCGAAGAGATCAGCGAGGGTCTGGCGATCGTGGAGTTGGCCCGGGCCCGCCGGCCATCAGTTCCGGTCATCGTGATTACGGGCAGCGGATCTAAACAGGCCGCGTTGGAAGCCATTCGCCGCGGCGCATATGGGTTCTTTGAAAAACCTTTTGATCCGGATGAGGTTCTGCATCTGGTGCATCAAGCCGCCCGCCTCCGCAGTCTGGAGCAGGAGATCATCAGGCTGCGTTCGGAGGTGGTCGATAAGAAAGGGTTCGCTTGTCTGGTAGGAACAAGTCCAGCCCTCGAGAAAGTAATCAAGCAGGCAAGAGCTGTGGCCGCAACCAGCGCGACCACACTTCTGATTGGCGAAAACGGCACTGGCAAAGAAATGCTGGCGCGCGCGATTCACGAGGAAAGCCCGCGGGCTGACGCTCCCTTCGTAGCAGTTAGCTGCGCCGCTTTGCCGGAACTACTGATTGAGTCGGAACTCTTCGGTCATGAGAAGGGTGCATTCACTGGGGCGTTTCAAACGCGAAAAGGACGTTTCGAGGTCGCTGATGGCGGCACGCTTTTTCTGGATGAGATTAGCGAGCTAACTCCAGCCGTGCAGGTCAAGCTGCTCCGCGTTCTCCAGGAGCGGACTTTTGAACGCGTTGGCGGCAACAAAACACAATCAGTGGACATTCGTCTGATTGCTGCCAGCAATAGCGATCTGGAGGCAGAAGTTGAATCCGGAAAATTTCGCCGCGATCTTTTCTATCGTCTGAATGTTGTTCCCCTCGTTTTGCCGCCCTTACGCGAGCGGGTCGATGACATTCCTCTGCTCGCCAGGCATTTCGCTGCGAAGGCTGCGGAGAAGCACTGCCGGACAGCGCCATCACTTGAGCCGGCGCTGATCGAAGCGCTATTGGATTACGATTGGCCGGGAAACCTGCGCGAACTCGAAAACGTTATCGAGCGGCTGCTGGTGCTGAGCGAAGCCCCACGGCTGGGTCTGGAGTTTTTGCCGGAAAAAATGCTCCGCGTATTGCCCACCGCCGCGCCCGGAGACGAAGCGACGCTCGAAGGAGCCACCGCTGCTCTGAAGCGTCGCATGATTACGGCGGCGTTGCGGACTGAAGGGGGTAACAAGGTCGCGGCCGCGAAACGCCTCGGCATCAGCCGTTCCTACCTGCATCGCCTCATCGGCGACCTGGAAATCAGCGAATCCGCTCATTCCACCGAACGCTGAAGCCGCTTCAGCTTCCCAACCGTCCACAACTGTACACAGATAGCTTCGGCAGTGTGCTCTACAGTGAACAGGTAAGGCTCCTTGCAAGTCCGTATATAAGTTCCAACTCTGTCAGACGAGAGAATTCTCTGAAGATCTCAATCTTTGGAACAAACGTTGCACATAGATGGTTTCTCTTACCCTGGAGTGCTAATGGAGTGTTCCCCACAAAGGAGAGAATCAGAGATGAAGCCCAGGCTCTTGATTGTCGACGATGATTCAGCGATCACCCAGCAATTGTTCTGGACGCTGAGCGACGAGTACGAAGTTATGGCGGCCAACGACCTCCAATCGGCGCTACGCCGGACGATGATTTACGCCCCGGATGTTGCCATCCTCGATCTGCACTTGCCGCCGATGATTGATTCACCGGAGGTTGGGATGCGAATCCTGGATTACCTCAAAGCTCACGTGCCGGAATCGAAAGTGCTGGTGATCAGTTCGGCGGCCAACGACGAAACGCAGCAAGCGTGTTTCCAGCATGGTGCTGACGGGTTTCTTGACAAGCCTTTCGAAACCGAGCACCTGCTTGCCATGCTGCATCGTATAGCACCCGAACGCCACTTTGATGTGGCTTGATTGCTTCGGAGTGCGCCCGCAGAGCGAAGCGTCGACGGCGCTTTGGATGGGCGCCATGCACCAACATTCAAAACTGATTAATCAACAACCGCAAAGCGGTTTCGACCTCCAGCCCAACGTTGCCGGCTTTGCGGCTACGTTGGGTTAAGGCGCGATCGAATCAATTCAACCGCAACGCGGTTGTGCCAATCCCAAACATAGGTTCATCACATTCGATCTGATCCTTACTGAGGAACACAACCCCGTTGGGATTGGATGTTTCTTCGTATCTGAACTCCATGTTAGCCGTGGCGGCAACCCTGGGCTGAAGGTCAGAACCGCTTCGCGGTTCCCTACCCGGCTGCACTGTTACAGTTCCCTCCTCCTTTCCGGTGGATCGTGTTCGCATCTATATGCCCTCGTACTGACTTCTACCAGGTCGTCTGCGATAATAAGCGCGTCACGTTACTTCACCCTTTTTGAGTGATTCCGAGGTTGCGATTCGGCGTCAGATCGAAACGTACACGGGGTAAACTGATTTTCATGAGCGAAGCTTTAGACAGAATGCGAGGCATGCGCGAGTTACCGCTGTTTCCGCTGCCAATCGTGCTGTTCCCGGGTGTGCCCCTCCCGTTGCATATATTTGAACCGCGCTATCGCGAAATGCTCAGTGACATTCGTGCCAGCGGCAATCTTTTTGGTCTGTCCTACTTTGATCCCAGCGCATCGGAAAGAGACCTTCCCCTGCCCGGTCACATCGGATGCGTTGCCGAAGTGACCGAGACCCAGGCGCTCCCTGACGGTCGTTCCAACATTCTGACAGTTGGCCTGGTTCGTTATCGCGTGGATGCCTACGTAGAACGCGGCGATCCGTATTTGGTAGGCCGAGTTTCTTACTTTGAAGACGAAGACGAAGATGAAGAAGGTCTCATGGAACGATCCCGGGAGGTAGCGGCGATGTTCATGCGCATCGCCCGAGCTGTGCGCACGATAAATGATGAGCGTGCCAACCTGCCCGACATTTCGGATACCGAGCCCCAGCGCCTGTCTTTTCTGGTAGCCGCGGCGATGGAAATGGTGTCTGACGTTAAGCTGGAAATGCTTGAGCTACGCTCCACTTCAGAACGATTGAAACGCTTACGCGACATGCTGACGCGGGCGATGCCAGGTTACGAAGAGCGCGCCCGAGTCCACGCGGTTGCGAAAGGCAACGGCCACACGGGCCGAAAAGTTGATGTCGAGTAAACCGCGGCGCCGGCGGTGGCGGTAGGAACCTGAATTCCGGATGGCAACTTCGAATAACATCAACCCACAGTCAATGCGGGTCCGGGTTTTTTTCTTCGGCGCGGCGCGTGACGCCGCCGGTCACGGTCAGGTTGAGATTGAATTACCTTCGTCCTGTCATGCCGCGAACGCGTTTGAAAAGGTACTGATGGCTTACCCGCCATTGAGACGGTTCGGACGTTCGTTGCTATTTGCGATTAACCAGGAATATGCGCTCGGGGATCGTGAAATTCATGATGGTGACGAGCTGGCCGTGTTTCCGCCGGTGAGCGGCGGCGGGGGCGCGAATGATGACCGTAGGCGAACTGAGCCGCTGAATTCCGGAAACACAGGCGCCTCGTCCGCATCAACGCCGGGCAAAGACTTCTTTGAACTCACTACCGATCCGATCGAGGTCGGGACAGTAGCCCGCCGCGTTGTGCTGCCGGAATGCGGCGCCACCGTTACGCTTGATGGCTATGCGCGCGAATGGACCAGGGGACGCCGGACGCTTCACCTGGTGTACGAAGCTTATGAGCCTATGGCGCTCACCGAGATGCAACGCTTGGGGCGGGAAGTCCATCAACACTTCGACATTGCGCACATCGGGATCGTGCATCGAACCGGCCGGTTGCAGATTGGCGAGACCAGCGTGGTAATTGCCGTCAGTGCTCCGCATCGTCGCGCGGCCTTCGAGGCCTGCGAATGGGCCATTCGTGAATTGAAGCGCACCGTTCCTATCTGGAAGAAAGAAGTTTTCGAAGATGGCGAAGTCTGGGTCGAAGGTGAAGGCGCCAGTCCGGCAAACTTCGTTAGTATTGACTAGAAGAGACCACACTTTCTTCTGGTTGTTAATTGGATCAGGAAAAAGAGCGGGGGCAAGCCCGCCTTCCTGACTGCAGGTAGACAGCGTAGAGTCAAGACTTCAAATCTTAAGTATCAAAGTTCAACCGGGAAGACTTGCAGTCAGGAAGGCGAGCTTGCCCCGCTCTTCCCTGGTATGATCTGCCAAGCTGCATTCAAACATTAGTCAGCCCTGGCTCGCGGGCGTCACTTATTCCGGCACTAATACTTCATCATCTTCCGTCGCGGCATCTACCAACGAAGCGCTGGTTACCTTGTCACCGCCGTCGGTCTTAATCAGGCGCACGCCCTGCGCGCTGCGGCCAGTCTTGCGAATACTGTCGGCCTCAATGCGGATCAGTTTACCCTGCTGGGTGATGATCATGATCTCCGATTCCGCGTCGACTGGGAAGACGGCCACGACTTTGCCGGTCTTTTCCGTCGTCTTCATGTTGATGACCCCTTTGCCGCCGCGCGATTGCAGGCGATAAGTCGTGATTGGCGTCTGCTTGCCATAGCCTTGTTCGGAAACAGAAAGCATTTTCTCCGAATCGTCCGCGGAGACGGGGCAAACCGAGACGACGAAATCGTCCTTGCGCAGGTCTATGCCGCGCACTCCGCGAGTGGCGCGTCCCATGGGACGAACGTTTTTCTCGTCAAACCGGATAGCCTGGCCATTATGAGTCGCGATAAAAATGCGCTTCGTGCCGTCGGTAAGGACCACATCAAGCAGTTCGTCGCCTTCGTCGACATTGATCGCATTGATCCCGTTGGTGCGGATGTTTTGAAACTCCGACAGCGCGGTCTTCTTGATTACTCCTTTGCGCGTCACCAGTAAAACGTACCGTCCTTCGGAAAATTCCCGCACCGGCACTACTCCGGCCAGTTTCCGCTCGGAAGGAATACTAATGAGGTTCACCACGGCTTTACCCCGGGCGGAAGCGGCGGCGTCAGGCACTTCATGGACCTTCAGTTTGTAAACCTGACCATCGTCGGTGAAGATCATGATGTATGCATGCGTCGAAGCAATGAAGAGATGCTCCACATAATCATCACCCTTGGCCGCGGCCCCAAAGCGCCCTTTCCCGCCGCGACCCTGTCGCTGGTACGTCGTAACCGGCGTGCGCTTGATGTAACCGCTGTGCGTAACAGTGATGGCGACGTCCTCGTCGGCAATCAGGTCCTCGATTGACAGCTCCACTCCTTCATCCACGATCTCGGTCCGGCGCGCATCGCCAAAGTCCTTCTTAACTTCTTCGAGCTCATTAACGATCACGCGCCGCAGCGAGCTTTCGTTGGCAAGAATTTCTTCGAGCTCGGCAATCAGTTTGATAATCGCCTCGTACTCATCCGTAATCTTTTGTCTTTCCAGCGCGGACAACCGGCGCAGTTGCAGATCCAGAATTGCCTGCGCCTGCAGCTCCGAAAACGCAAGGCGCTCCATTATCTTCCTGAGTTTGGGCAGATATTTGGCCAGCGGTTCGCTGGAGGGTACGCCCTTCCAGTTCTTCACCTCCCCCATGTTCTGGGTGTTGCCCATCAACCACTGGCGGGCCTCGTCCACTGATCTCGAGTTGCGAATCAAAGTCACAATTGAGTCGAGCGCATCAATCGCTTTCGTCAGCCCTTCTAAAATGTGCGCCCGGGCCTGTGCTTTACGCAGCTCGTACTCCGTGCGCCGGCGCACTACTTCGCGCCGAAACTCGACGAAGCATTCCAGCATTTGCTTCAGGTTCAGGACGCGCGGCTGACCGTTCACAATGGCGAGATTAATCACGCCGAAAGATGACTGCATCGGGGTCAGTTTGTAGAGCTTGTTGAGCACAACCTGGGGCACCGCGTCTCGTTTCAATTCAACGACAATGCGCATGCCCTCGCGATCCGATTCGTCGCGCAGATCGGACACGCCCTCGATCTTCTTTTCATTCATCAACTCGGCAATGCGCTCGATCAGGCGGGCTTTGTTAACCTGGAACGGAATCTCAGTGATTACGATGGCGTCGCGCTCGGTCGAGCCTCGTCCGATGCGATCGATGCCGGCGCGGGCGCGCATTTGCACAATGCCGCGGCCCTCCATGTACGACTTCCTGATCTCTTCGCGCCCGTAAATGAATCCGCCGGTGGGAAAGTCAGGACCGGTGACGATTTTCAGCAGCTCTTCGATCTTGATATCCGGTTGGCCCAAGACGGCGATCGTCGCATCCACGATTTCGGTCAGGTTGTGGGGCGGAATCTTCGTCGCCATGCCGACAGCAATTCCGTCTGAGCCGTTGATAAGGAGGTTCGGAACGCGCGCTGGCAGGACAGTAGGTTCGCTTAACGACTCGTCATAGTTTGGCTGGAAGTTGACGGTTTCTTTTTCGATATCGGCCAGCACTTCATTGGCCAGCCGGGCCATGCGCACTTCCGTGTAGCGCATTGCTGCCGCCGCGTCGCCATCGACGGAGCCGAAGTTTCCCTGGCCGTCGATCAGCGGATAGCGCATGGAAAAGTGCTGCGCCAGCCGGACAATGGTGTCGTAGACCGCCGTGTCGCCATGCGGATGATACTTACCAATCACGTCGCCAACGACACGAGCGCTTTTCTTGTAGGCTTTGTTGTAGGTGTTCCCCAGTTCGTGCATCGCCCACAATACTCGCCGGTGCACCGGCTTCAGCCCGTCGCGCACGTCCGGCAGGGCGCGCCCAATAATCACTGACATCGCATAGTCCAGATAGGACCGGCGCATCTCGTCTTCAATAGCTATATGGTTGCGTTCAAGTGTTTCCATTAATCAAACCTTTCCAGTACAATCCGCCCGTCCTGCTGGCTGGCGCTTTCAGTCTCATCATTGCTTGTTGGCCTGCCGCGGACCGCCGAAAGCCACTGGGAAAAACTCTTTCTCAGACACGAGGAATGGAGTGCTGTTTTAGAGATTTCCGGCGCTTGCTCGAGTGCCGGTTTCTGACCCTTCAATGTACACGTTATCTTAGCCTGAAACACGAGCTTTGGCAAACTGGCAAAAGCCCGAAAAGTTCAATAAAATCAGTCTATTCGGCGCACTTTGAAAAAACAATAATGCGCCCGTCTTTGGGGTTGGCTAAGGCATCAATTTTTGCTGGTTGAAATAGGCGTTTGGCGGTCAGAAAAAGCTATCACTTATGACGGAACCTTATGACGGAAAATCGCGCCGCGTCCGCGAGCGACTGCCTTTGAACATCCCGGTCCGCGTCGTGTGTCGTGAGAGCGCGGAAAGCGAGTGGGTGGAGATGTCTCGTCTGATTGATGTGACTCCGTTCGGCGCCAGGTTTGCGATTACCCGCCCCACTGAGCCGGGCCGTTTGTTGTACCTGACTATGCCTATGCCGCGCCAGCTTCGGGTCTTTGATCACGTGGAAGATACTTACCGGGTCTGGGCGCTGGTGCGCAACATAAGCTCTGTGCCTCCGCTTCAGAATCAAGCAATGCGATTCGAAATCGGTGTCGCCTTCATAGGCAAGCGGCCGCCGAGCAGCTTTGAAGCGGAGCCCACCAAACGCTACGAGATCGCCCGCTCTGCGGCCGAAGCTACAGTTTGGAAGCTACAGGAAGATGCCGATCGCATGGTGTCTCAGGTGCCCACCAGCGATCAGCGAATAGACACGCGACATAACATTCCTATCACAGTCGTTATGGAGGTAATCGACCAGCAGGGCGCGGTCTCGACCTCCGAGAGCACGGTTACCGAAAACATCAGCCGACGCGGGGCGGCAGTAATGACGACACTCAATATCGAAGATGGCAGCTTTGTAAGATTGACCAGCGATAACCATGGGGTTTCAGTGCTTGCCGTTGTTCGTGGCCGGCGTCTTGGATCAGACGGTGTGTTGCGCCTCCATCTCGAGTTTATCGATCGTGACTGGCCGCTGGGGAGTAGTGAATGAACGCGACAAAGTGACGGGCGCTTCCGCGATCGCCGGTGCAATCGAACTAAGTGAGTTTATACAAATCTGCCGGACATTAATTGGGAAATGGGAGAGACACGTAGTCACTTGACGGCGCAACGAGCAAGGAATAAAACTCAACCTGGGCCGCCGGTCCTGCCGCAATGGTTGTTTGAGATACTTCGTCCTGCGATTGGCGTTCTCTGCAACCTGCTCTGGAGCGTGCGCTTCACTGGCACGGAAAACATTCCTGCAGAAGGCGGTCTGCTGATCGCCGCTAACCATCAAACTTATATCGACCCGTTGTGGATCACGTATCCGATCAAGCGGCCTTTGCGTTATCTGGCCTGGGATGCAGCTTTTAGTTGGCCGGTAATCGGACCAGCCATAGGGTTCTTCGGCGCCTGGCCGCTGCAGGCGGAAGGAACTGACCCGGCGCCCATCCGCCGGTCACTGCAGTGGTTGCGCGAGGGTGGCGCCGTTGTGATTTTTCCTGAAGGTGGCCGTGGCCGGCCGGACGGCTCGATGATCAAGTTCAAAGCAGGAACTGTGCGAATAGCAATCGAGGCCGGCGTGCCAATTCTGCCGGTTACGATTCGTGGAGCTCATCGCGTGTGGCCTTCGAGCGTGCGCTTTCCCCGTTTAGGCCAGGTCGACGTCGTGTTTCATCCACCACTAACAGTCGAGCAGCGGCCGGAAGAGGACTTCCGCGCCTGCACCCAACGCGAAACCGAAAGACTGGAGCAGATCATTCGGTCGGCACTTTAGATGCGTTTGGCTTGCCGAACTATCTACATTCCCAGCACTTGCATCATTGCCTCGTGCACCAGCCCATTGCTGGCGAGTATCGGCGGAGTATAAATGTCGAAGGGCGCGCCGTCGTAGCGCGAGACTCTGCCGCCCGCTTCCTCGATCATCAGCACGCCGGCGGCGACGTCCCAGGGTCGCAAACCTTCTTCCCAGAAACCGTCGAATCTTCCGCAGGCTACGTAAGCCAGGTCGAGTGCTGCCGTACCGTCACGACGCACGGCCTGGGCATTCATGATGAAGTTCGTAAAATGGCGCGCGAACTCGCCACGCTCGCGCACATCGTAGGGGAAGCCGGTGCATAGCATGGCTCGATTCAGATCGCTGGTTTGCGAAGTGCGAATGCGCCGCCCGTTTAATGCTGCTCCCTGGCCGCGTTCGACGCTAAACATTTCGTCGCGCATAGGATCGTAGATTACGCCCAGCACGACTTTGCCTTTTTGTTCCGCCGCTATCGAAACGCAGAAGCACGGATAGCCATGCGCGTAGTTCGTTGTGCCATCAAGCGGATCGATGATCCACTTCCACTCGCTCTGCTCGCCTGAGGCCCGGCTGGAATCGACGCCTTCGCTCGCCCCTGACTCCTCCGCCAGAATCGCATGGCGTGGGTAGTGCGACTTGATGCGATCGATGATCAAAGACTCTGAGGCAACATCAACTTCGGTCACCAGATCGATCTCGCCTTTGTTGGAAACCTGAAGCACGTGCCCCAGGCGCTCGGCCAGTATGCGTCCCGCGTCCCGGGCAGTTTGAATCGCAAAGTTGAGCAAATAGTTTCTCCAAACAAGATTCAGGATTAGTAAATGGAAGGCCTCACCGATGTTTGGTTTGGCGAACTGGCTTTCCCGGAGCTCTAAACGGCGGTAGCGGCATCCGCATTTTCTGCACGGCAATCTTCAAAATCTCCTGCACCTGCTGATCCCAATAAGCCCAGGAGTGGTTGCCGGGCAATTCGCGATACTCATGCGGTATCTTCTTTTCGCGCAGCAGCCCCGCCAGTTGTTGACTGTCGCTCAGAAAGGCGTCCTCGGTGCCGCAATCGAGATAGAAATACGGCAGCGCTGCGATCCGCCCGGCCGGCAGGTCGCGCACAATCTGGAACACGTCGTTTGCTTTGCGCGTAGGCGAGCCGGCCGCGCCAAATACACTGAGCACCGAGTCTCGAAATGCTCCCGGATCCTTCAAATCTTTTTCCACCCAGGTCGGGCCTCCGTGCGCTCCGCTCATCGATCCGGCGAAGGCGAACGTCCCCGGAAATTTCAAGCCTAACTTAATCGCGCCGTACCCACCCATCGATAATCCGGCGATCGCCCGTCCATAACGGGCCTGAAGCGTGCGATACCGCTGGTCAACATCAGGTATCAGCTCCCGCAAAATATACGACTCGTATTTCTCTGTGGCCATGGTGGCGCTGTCCGTGTACCAGCCGTCGTTACCTTCCGGCGTGACGACGATCAACCGATACTGCGCCGCGTAGTCGGCGAGGTTGGTGCGCGTGGTCCAATCGGTGTAGTGACCGGCCACACCGTGCAGGAGATAAAGCACCGGATAGCGTGTCGTTCGTGAGGCGTCATAGTCCAACGGCAGGACAACTTTGTAAGGCAAACTCTTGCCCCCCAATTTGCTTTCAAACTTGACCGTTTCGACTCGCCCCGTCTGCGCGATGACTGAACACGGAACAAGCAGCGCCAGGAAAACAGCTATGAAGCGGATTTCCCTCATACTGTTAGCATTCGCAGTCATGCCATTCCTAGTCATGCCAGTGAATCGTGGTCCAGTATTGCGGGTCAAAGAGCTTACTATCGAGGGCCACATTTGCGCGCATCTCGGAATAGGCTTCAGTAGTTATTGTCTTGCCGTCGATCATGAAGATTACTTCCGGCGCCATCCAGCCGCCGCCAAGTTTCTGATACTTGTTGAATTGCGTCTCCGACGTTTGCGCGCCCTCTTTGCCTATGGGGCGAATCATGCGGACGAAGTAGAGATTGTTTTTGTCGATCCAGAATTGCGGCGAATGCAGGTCTCCCTGCCTGGCGCCCACCACGTAGGCAGGTCGCCCCTGCCAGGTATCTTCACGCAGGATAGAGAGATCGAACTTTAGCTTCTTCAGAGTATCGATCAGATTCGCGACCGGCAATTTGTAGATATCGAACCCGAGTATCATCAACGGATGGACGAAAGGTCTGGTGCTATCCACCTTGCCATCCTTGAACGAATAGACCGAGCCATTCGTGAACAGGATGCCGTTACCATCCCTGACCGGGGCGAAGTCGATCCGCAGGCTGCCGGGGACGGACAGCGCTTCGTACCAGGTGGATGCTTTAACCGTTCCATCCTTTTCATACTCGGTGGTCTTTGCACGAAGGTCGCGGTCTTGTACCAGGACTTGCCATACTTCTTCTGCATGGCGGCGATCAGGTCTTCGGTAGTTGTGATCTTGCTGGCGTGCACAGTGGGCGCGGCAAACAACATCAAGGGTAAAATTAGCAGAAGGTAACGCATCTTCGGTTTCTCCTCATCGTAACTCTGTTTATGACAACCGCAATTAATACGCAGGGGAGGAATCAAGGGTTTTTCCGCGACGTGTAATTTGGCGAGCGAAAGGACAATAATCACAGGCCGTCCTTGTCATCTGTCCGAACTCGTTAAGCGATGCTCTGAGGATTGACGACGGTAATCTCCGTGAACCGTTTGAAGTCACCGTCGTTGAAGGTCAACAGATGGGTGAGGTTGTGCACGCTCATCGCCGCCACAAGACGCGTGTCATAAACCTGTTTACCCAGGACTTGGTGCTTGACGACCAGTTGCTCCCACGCTTTAAGGATATCTGCTGTGTCGGGAAAGAGCGTGAAGGAAGTCTTCAGTTTTGCTAATTCTTGCGTGGCTTGAGCAATAGTAAGTCCCAGTCCGTTGTTGGGAATGGGTCGCGTTGCTACCGCCCAAAACTCAATCAGGTTCTGAGCGATTACGCCTAACTCGTCGCCGCGGCTCAAGAGGACGGTAACGCTGCGCGAAACGTCCGGATACATAGAGTGAGACGTTTACAGGCTACGCAACAGCACGTTCGTATCTGCGAGCCATTTCACAGTTGCTTGTCTTCGCGCTCGCGATAGATGCTCTCGCGGCTGATCGCTTCATCGGAAAGGGGTGGCGCTTTGATGTCATCGTGGCTGTTCAGAAATTCCCGCCATAATCGCAACCGCTCTTGCGGAGTTTTTGCTGATCGTGGCTCCGAGCCACTGATCATTTCTTCAACTTTCTTTTCAAGGTAGCCTTTTACCGATAGGCCCGATTCCTTGGCCTGTGCTTCCAATTGTTCTTCAACCTCACGTTTTAGTTCTAGAGTGACGGACATAACTATCACCTCGTCACAAGCCGAAGCAGGACCGAATTGTGTCGCCCCACGTAGCCCAAAGCGTTGCCAACGCACTTGCCGTATTAAGGCTGGAGGATAGTCCAGTGACAACTGCTCGAACGACTCCCGTTTTGCGTTGAGCCTGCGGGAGCAGTGCTTGAGAGCTTAATTCCTGTAGCTGTTCTACCAACTCACTTCGCAGCTCTGCAGAAATTTCTTGACTCGATACAATCGCTTCTGTAAGGGCCCTGAAAGCTTCAGCGGTATCTGTTTGTTTTGTCTGGCCCAATCTGGAGATATTAACGTCAATCCTCTCGATTCCTTGCATCTGACCCGTATTCAAAATTCCGATTGTGCTTCGGTCGATGTTGATGTTATTCAAAGTAATATCTCTCTTAACAGTTGGTAACGCGATCTGGGGTACAGGCATTCGACCCAAGAAGCCGGGCGGGCCCACTGACATACCCTCCGCTATCTCAAGAACAAAATTCAGCATGTTCGCCGAATGAACAGATCTTGAGACTTGCTCTTGATGCTGTCTTTCGGCAATTCGCGTCATCTTTTCGGCACAGTCTACGCAAAATAGTCGTTGACCTATCCGGTACGTAGCGCGGTTCCGACAATTAAAACAGAAGCTCATGTTGCCTAGATTACTATTTTTGTTTTAACTGTCAATCCGAGCCGTGATGACTTAGCATCGGAACATGCACGCCCTTCTTGCGCGCAGTTTCTTCCGCCGCTTTGTAACCCGCGTCCACGTGGCGGGCTACGCCAATACCGGGATCATTCGTCAGCACGCGGTTCAAACGTTTTGCCGCTTCGTCAGTGCCATCGGCGACGGAAACCTGTCCGGCATGCAGCGAATAACCAATGCCCACTCCGCCCCCGTGATGAAACGATACCCAGCTGGCGCCGCTGGCTGTATTCAAGAGCGCGTTCAGAATGGGCCAATCAGCGACTGCATCTGAGCCATCCTTCATGCCTTCAGTTTCGCGGAACGGCGAAGCTACGGAGCCCGTGTCCAGGTGATCTCGCCCAATGGCAACCGGCGCTTTCAGATCCCCGCGCTTGACCAGTTCGTTGATGGCCTCTCCCATCTCAGCGCGTTCACCGTAGCCCAGCCAGCAGATGCGCGCCGGCAATCCCTGGAAGTGGACGCGGTCGCGCGCCAGGCGCAGCCAGCGATTCAACGTGCGATCGTCAGGGAAAAGTTCCAGCGCCAGATCGTCCGTCTTGCGAATGTCTTCCGCCTCGCCGGAAAGCGCCACCCATCGGAAAGGCCCTTTGCCTTCGCAGAACAACGGTCGAATGTATTCCGGCACGAAGCCGGGAATCTCGAACGCATCAGTGCAGCCGGCATCGAACGCCATCTTGCGTATGTTATTGCCGTAATCGAAAGTTACCGCCCCGGCGCGCTTCAGCGCCAGCATCGCTTCAACATGCCGGGCCATCGACTGCATTGAACGCTCTACGTAGGCATCAGGATTGTTTTGACGAAGCTCGGCAGCCTCTTCAAGCGTCAAGCCGTGCGGCACATAACCATTCAGCGGATCGTGGGCGCTGGTTTGATCGGTTACCACATCAACGTTGATTCCCCGGCGCACAATCTCTGGAAGCACTTCCGCACAGTTGCCAACCAGCCCAACGGAAACGGCGCGCTTCTGTTCGCGCGCGTCGTCACAAATGTCGAGCGCTTCATCGAGTGTCATGGCCATGCGGTCGCAATACCCGGTCAACACCCGCCGCTCGATGCGCGCAGGATCGACTTCCAGGCCGAGAAATATTGCGCCATTCAGCGTCGCAGCCAGGGGCTGGGCGCCACCCATGCCGCCCATGCCGCCGGACACGATTAACTTGCCGCGAAGGTCGCCGCCGAAATGTTTGTCGGCCATCGCAGCGAATGTTTCGAACGTTCCCTGAACGATGCCCTGCGTGCCGATGTAGATCCAGCTACCGGCGGTCATCTGACCGTACATCATCAGGCCCTTGCGCTCGAGCTCATGAAAATGTTCCCAGTTGGCCCAGGCGCCGACGAGATTGGAGTTGGCAATCAGCACTCGCGGCGCATATTCATGCGTGCGAAATACCCCAACGGGCTTGCCTGACTGGACCAGCAGCGTCTCGTCATTCTGCAGCTCCTGCAACTCGCGCACGATCGCCTCGAAGGATGGCCAGTTGCGCGCGGCCTTTCCCGCACCGCCATACACGACCAACTCGTCCGGCTTCTCGGCGACATCGGGGTCAAGGTTGTTCATCAGGCAGCGCAGCGCTGCTTCCTGATGCCAGCTCTTGCAGTTAAGTTTGGCGCTGCGGGGCGCGCGTATGGTTCTCGACTGAGTCATCTACGGGCAGTTGTTACAAGCAATCTCGGGATTTGTTTACGGCTCGTTAATAAATAGCAGAAAAGGGACAAACCGCGAAGTGCCGCGCGCAATTATTCGAACCGATGCTATGATTCGGTCTCGACCAGTGACGCGATTATTGCAAGATGCAGTGTTCGATTCGAAATGCCTTGACGGCTTAGAATCTGAAGGAGCGAGAAAATGAGCATTGGCCCGTTGAAGAGACGAAGTTCGTGGCCTTCAAGTTTTGTGACCGGATTGATTGGCTGGATTGGCTTCTTCATTATCGTGGGGGCCGTGCTGGGCCAGGGGCGACATGCCGGAAAACTTTTTGTGCTGGGGTCTATCGCCGCCGTCGCGCAAATTGTATTTCTGCGGCTCTTCTTTTTTGTCCTACGCCTGGATCGTTCCAAGCTGGCCGCCGCGTTCTGGGGCGGCTTGACGGGAGCCGCGGCTGTCCTGGCAGATATGCGTGTCACTCAGGAATTCAACGCACATCCTGCGATTTGGCTGGTTAACGGAATTTACATCGGAGCGGCGGTGGGATTGTTCCTCTGGTATTTTTACCGAGACGATCGTCGCATCGAACAAGCAGCGGAAGAAAAAGGGCAGCCTGTCGATTACGGCCGGGACGCGCATTGGCTGGAGCCCTTCGCCTTTGGCGCGGCCGCTTATCTGGCCGCTTTCATTCCTACCTCGTTCGATCTGGCGGTGAACATTTTGGTAGTAGGCGCAATGAGCGGCGTGGTGGCTGCCGGCGTTAGTCATTTCTTCCTTTTCTCCGTCGCGCGTAAATCGATTCTCCCTTTGCTTATGAGCGTAGTTGCGGGCGCCGTCCAGGGATCATTAAGTGGCTTACTTTTCCGGCCATTTTCCAGCGAGCTGTTCTTTTCGCCAGTCGTCCACGGAGCTGTGGCCGGAGTGCTGACCTATGCGATGACTGCCTTAAGAGGAAGGGCTCTGGCTGGCGGAGAGTTCGCAGCCAAACATTGATAAGGGAGGTGGCGCATGGGCCTTCTGCTTCTTTGCCGCGTACTGCACATAGCGGCCACGTGCACTTCACTCGGCGGGCTCTTCTATGCGCGCATGGTGCTGTGGCCGACAGTGGACGAATTGCCGCGCGCTGAGCGGGAGACGTTTCTGTCGAAGGCTATTCGGCGCTTTGCTTATATCAAATGGACGGGCGTTACGGTAGTGGCCGTGACCGGAGTGATCCAGTGGCTTTGGACCTATCCCTATGTGATTAACCAGCAACGTTACCTCGTTTATTTTGCCATCAAGATGATCGGGGCGGTCGGACTTTTCGGTATTACGTTTCTGTTGGCTCTCCCGGTGGAGAGACTTCAGGGAATGCAAAGGCACAGGGCTTTTTGGTCGGCGCTCAATATTATTTGTGGTTTGACTATTCTGATTGGCGCCGCGCTAATGCGCTCGCTTCCGAAGGTTCAGATGTAACGCAAACTGTTAGTTTGCGGGCCGCCGGCGTTACGACGCAAACTAACAGTTTGCATTACATTTCAGAGAAAATAATTTGACGAGCAAAGTTAACACAAGGGTCGGGGATCCGGCTCCGGATTTTGCCCTCCCTGACGGCGATGGAACACAGTGGCGCTTGTCGGCCTATCGCGGCCGCGTCGTTGTGCTGCTGTTTTATCCGGGGGACGAAACGCCGATCTGCACGCGACAGATGTGCTCCCTGCGCGACCACTGGCAGGACTATCTGGCCACCGGAGCGGAAGTTGTCGGTATTTCCACGGACACGGTTGATTCACATAAAAAGTTTTCCCAGCATCACAATCTTCCTTTACGCCTTCTCGCCGATATCGGTGGCGAAGTTTCGCGGCTTTACGGGGCGAAGTCAATTTTCCCTGGCCGGACTGCGCGCTCAGTTTTCGTAATCGACCCAGGCGGCGTCATACGTTATCGCGACGTGCGACCGGTTGGCGTGATTCGCCCGAAGAATGACGACATCATCAGCGCAATTCGTGAGGCACAGTAGGACAGGCATTCCTGCCTGTCACAGCCGCTTCGGGACACGACTTCCGCAATGAAACTTTGACAGGCAGGAATGCCTGTCCTACTTGCTCGCACAACGAGCGTGGCTATAATCGTTCCGAAGGAGAATCAAGATGGCCGAATCGATCAAGTGCAAACATTGTGGCGAGAAACGTGTCCCCCTTGGCTTTGCGCCATTTCCCAATGAGCTCGGGCAGCGAGTGAGCCGTGAAATATGCAATCCATGCTGGCAGGATTGGATCAAGAAACAGATGCAGATCATAAATCATTACGGATTGGACCTGTCAAACCCCGACGCCCAGAATTTCCTTTTCGACAACATGAAGGGTTATCTGTTTGACGAAAGCCTGCCGACTGCTGAGATTGACACAACCAAAGAAGGAAGCGTCAAGTGGTAAGCGTCACTCAACCTATCGCTGGGAACGCCGGCGTTCTCGCTCGCTTAGTTTTGTTCGCGGTTCGCGCTCATTGCGGGCGAAGGCGCCCGCGCTTCCAGTAAGGTGTGTCTCGGAAAATTCACGGCCCACCACTCGCCATCTTTTCTTGCTCCTGCGAGATAACTAAGTTAAGCTCCCTTCCACCCGAAGCCCCTCTTATTCAAACCCCCAAGCTCAGGTTTCTGGTTTGACTTACCGGTCTTGCCGGAGATTTCGATTTTAATTCTGTCCTATGGGACACTGACGACACAGGAGGCCTTATGAAGAGAAATGGACTTGTACTGATACTGGGTATCGCAGTGGTCGCGCTGGCTGCTGCCTGTAACAACACCACGAACCAAAACGCCAATGCGAATGCCACTCCGGCCGCGAGCGCGACTCCAGCCAGCGCAAATGCGAATACTGCCAGGCGTGGGACGCGCGAAGAGTACGAGAAGAACAAGGAAACCTACGCCCAACAAGCCAAGGATCTGGGTCGCAAGGTCGGCAACGGCCTGAATGATGGCTGGCTCTGGACCAAGACGCGCTTCGATCTGGCTGCCGCGGACGATCTGCGTGATTCCACGATTAACGTCGACGTCGAGGACGCAGTTGTTACGTTGTCAGGCACGGTGGCTACCGCAGCCCAAAAGGCGAAAGCCGAATCAGTAGCGAAGAGTGTTGCGGGTGTGAAGCAGGTCAAGAACATGCTGAAGGTTGCGCCGGCCGCAAACACCAATGCAAACACGAAGGCTAACGCAAATACTAAGAAGAGTAAGTAGGGAGAGCGTCCGACAGCGGCATCAGGGCGCGCAGTATTGAGCGTTCGTCAGTTGAATTATTTTGCGGAGGCAGCGAGAGTGTCCCCGGCACTTAGCCGCGGACTGATCTGCCTACTTCAAACCCTTGACCAGGTACAGGTCGGTAAGGTGCCGGGTAAAGGCGTAAACATATCCTTTACCATCGGGCGTTAGCAAAACATTGACTGGACCAATGATACCCGCTGGATCTGCCGGCGCGATTTCCTTCGCCATCTCTTTACGTCCGGTGGCAAGGTCTAATCTAAACACCTTCAGCGGGCGATCGCGGTCTCGATAGACGTACAACGACCCCGCGTCGGCGCCCCAGCGAATTACTCGATCTTCATCCTCCAGTCCGGCAATCGACCTGGGTTCTCCTCCAGCCAGCGGATATAAAGCTTTCTTTCCCTCGCGGTCCCCGGCCAGCAAGAGTTCGCCGTCAGGCGAAACTAGAAATCCCGTCACTCCTTCGGGCGTAACAGGTCGCGGCTTGCCGCCATCAATATCCTGAATATAAGCTCGCGATGCGTGACCCTGCTCCTTGCCGATGAAGACAATGGCTTTTCCATCCGGAAGCCAGGAAGCACCCACGCTGCTGTACTGCTCTATTCCAAACCGCTCCAGCCGCTTCGCCTCTCCGGCGCCGGTTGGTAAGAGAATGAGTTGGGGAGGGCTGAACAAAACAGCGATGACCCACTTGCCGTCCGGTGATCGACCTAAACCATAACCCTCGCCCAGTCGAACTGCCGGTGAACCATCGGTCCGGCGCAAATAGATCGCATAATTCGTCCCGCTTCCCTGGCCAAAATCAGTAAATATGAACGACGTTCCATCCGGCGACAGATCAGCGATCCGCACCCAGTTAAGCCAGGAGAGATCGCGCTCTTTCGTTTCGCCCGGAGTCAGTCCGATGATGGGAGTTGATTGGTGGCTGCCGGTCAACAACACCTCGCCGTCGCGGGAAATGTCTTCCAGTATCAGGCTAACCGGCGTTCGCAGTACATCCCTTTGCTTACCCGAGAGCGACACGGCGTAAAGCGACTGTGCCTCACCGGCTTTGGTAGCGGTGAACCACACCTCGTCGCCGGCGGGAGACCACGCCAGACCATCTGCTCCACTCCATTCGTCGGTAAGTTTCCTGGTCTGCCCGTTGGAATCGACTATCATCACTGAGCCGCGACTGTCACCGTGAAGTGGATGATCCAGGAAAGCGATTGTGTCACCCTTCGGTGAAACGCGCGGATTGCTGATGTAGCCGTCCGTTTCATAGAGCTTTTTGCCAATCGGATACTCCAGCTGACTTTTGCCCTTGTCGATGCGCACGACTGCCATGGTGCTGCCGTTGGGACCCCAGTCGGCCTGTTGCACGTTTTCCAACATCTCGCGTGCGACGCCCCCGGCCAGCGGCATGCGCGCCAAAGTTCCCTGGTTGACGAAGTGAAATAAATATCTGCTTTTCAAAAGCACGGCCATTTCGCCCGCCGGGGAAACTGACAGCAATTGCGTGTTAGGAACCAGCATTTGCACGTCCAGAGATTCCGCCCGCATGAAAGAAACGTCGAGCGGGTTTCCATTCCAGGCCGCACTGAAATAGATTCCCTTGCCGTCGGAAGTGAACCGGGCTGTGAAGATTGAGCCGGGGCGAAAAGTAAGCTGCGTGTAGCTCGGGAGCGGAGGGTTGGCGCTATTACGCCCAAGGAAAAAAGCCAGCGCCAGTAACCCCACTGCAATCAATGTCAGTGCCGCCAACACCGGCCAAAGGCGACGCCTTGCCTTTTCAGCCACCAAAATCCCCGAGGCAATAGGACTGTAAACGCCCGACTGGCTGCTCAGCGATTCGAGACCGAAAGCGAGGTCGCGGGCTGACTGAAAACGATCCTGCGGCTGTTTCTCCAGACAATGCGTGATGACCCGCTCCAGCCCCGGGGCAATACTGCGCTCCGATATTTGTAGCGGCGGCGGTTCCTCTTTGAGGATGGCATTCATGGTCTCAACGCCCGACTCGCCGCGAAATGCGCGATCGCCGGTTACCATTTCATAGAGCAACGCTCCAAAAGAAAAAATATCGGAACGTGGATCGGCGGGACGGCCGCGCACTTGCTCCGGCGACATGTATCCGACTGAACCCAGGACCGTACCCGGATGCGTGCTGATTCGCCTGGTCTGAGCGTCGGATGACATCTCTTCAGGGATAGGCGAATCCAAAAGCTTGGCCAGGCCAAAGTCCAAAATCTTTGCGTGGCCATCGGTAGTGATGAAAACGTTTTCCGGCTTCAAATCACGGTGGACAATTCCTTTTTCGTGAGCGGCCGCGAGCCCGCGCGCGATTTGGGCGCCATACTCGATGGACTTGCGCGCCGGAATTGCGCTGGTCACCAATCGATCACGCACGGTCTCGCCTTCCAGAAGTTCGGAGACAATGTAAGGCGAGCCCTCAAAAGTGCCGATGTCAAAGATAGCGAGAATGTTGGGATGATTCAGAACGCTCGTGGCGCGCGCTTCCTGTTCGAATCGTTGCAGGCGGTCTGTGTTCAGAGACAATTCGGGCGGGAGAAGCTTGATCGCGACGTCGCGGCCCAGCGAGCTGTCGTGGGCGCGATAAACCTCGCCCATTCCGCCCGCGCCGATGAGCGAGCGAACCTCGTAGCGGCCCAGCCGAGTACCTGTCGCAATATTCATGGAAGTGTAGTTGTGTTACCCCTTGTTCGACGGTCGCCCCGTTGGATGAGCGCCGTCATTCTAGTTGAGGTACGACATGAAGCGCTAGCGTTATCTTGATCCTCTTACCTTGTAGGACAGGCATTCCCGCGTGTCGTCGATCCTGATTGATTGGACAGGCAGGAATGCCTGCCCTACATGGGCTACTGCCCCGCTTCGTGAAAAAAGGGCGCAAGCCGCCGGCCTCGTGCCCGTTCGTTAAGTGATCCGTTAGTTAAGTGAATCCCGGGCATCATCGGCCAGATTGTTGCCAGAAGTGACAACCATGGAACCATTAAGAGCTGGCGATGTCTAAATCAATTAACCTGATCTACAACTCCAGGAGGTTCCAAAAAATGAAAGAGCAAAGTTCCACCTCTTCAAGAACCAGCTTTATGGTTCTGCTGGGCATATGCGCGTTACTATTTCTGTTGGGCGGATGCGCAAAGAAATCCAACCAATCCACAAAGGTGACAGTCGCCGGTCAAGCCGTGGCCAGAGTTGAGCCCGACTCCGCCGTGTTAGTCCTTTCAGTGGTAACGCAGAACGCCCAAGCCCTCGCGGCGCAGCAGGAAAACGCCCGCAAGAGCGATGTCGTGGCGAACGCAATCAAGACAACGTCTGGATCCAATGTCGAGATCAAAACCAGCGACTACACGCTGCAGCCGCAATATGACAATCGCGACAACAGTCTGCCGAAAATCATCGGCTATGACGCGCGGAACACCTTGATCGTTACCATTAGCGACTTGAAGAATGTAGGCGCCGCTATCGACGCGGCTTCGCGCGCAGGCGCCAATAGCATCGACAGCATTGCTTTCCTTTTACGGCAGACCAGCCCGGCTCGCGGCCAGGCACTGGCAGATGCTACCCAGCAGGCCATGAACAAGGCCCGGTCGATTGCCCAGGCTCTGGGTGGCCATGTTTCGCGCGTGGTGGAGGAGAACGAGGGCTCGACTGTGGCCAGTGAACCTCGGATGGAATACGATTCAATGACGCTGGAGAAATCCAAAAGGACGACCACCCCGATCATAGCCGGGCAGTTGAGCATCACTTCTAATGTGCAACTGATAGTCGAGATTGAAGGTTAGTCTTCGTTCATGTGCTTTAGGATCTCGGCGAACTTCTCGACATCCTCGCGTGTGCGTTCCATTTTGCGGCGGCTTTCAAGGTAGGCGGCCCAATTAGGTGTGCGAGTTAAGGCTTTGGTCGTGTCTTCGTCGAGTACCTGGGCCATCAGTGCAATCAAGTCGCTGATGATACGCGTATGTTCCAGGAGCGATTCAATGATTGAAAATGCGAGCTGCGCTTGATCGTCATCCAGGTCGCGGGCGGTCTTGGGACTTTGCTCGTCATTCATTATGCGTCAGGAAGTGGGCGCTTAGTTTCTGCAATTATTCCCTGGGTGGTCATTTCAATTCGGGTACCAACTTCCGCGCACAAATGGAAGTTCAGCGACCTGTGCGTCAATCTCTTCATCTGCGGAAACTACCTTCACGCTTGTGCCGGCCGCCAGGGAATCGTACTTCACATAACCCAGCGCCACGGTGCGTTTCAGCGCCGGCGAACGAACAAACGAAGTGATTCTGCCGATTTCTATGTCAGCCGACCGGATCTTCGCACCCACTTCAAGGTTCGCTTCGCCATCGAACAGCAGCCCGGTAAGTTTCTTGGCGACATGACCGCGATATTTGATCCGCGCAATTATCTCCTGACCGATGTAGCAGCCTTTGGTGAAGCTAACTGCATCATCAAGGTTCGTCTCCGAGACTATGGTTGTGTCATCCATATCGACACCATACCGCGGCAGTCCTGCCTCAATACGCAGAATCTCCAATACATCTAATCCGACGGGGCACGCTCCCGCCGCTATCAATGCATCCCACAACGAATCTGCCTTGTCAGCGCCGGTGAACAGATCGAATCCATCTTCGGCCGTGTGGCTCGCGCGAATCAAAGTTACGTCACCCGCGTTCGGCAACTGTGTATGAACGATGCGGTGACGCTCGACCGTTGCAGCGGCCTCCCCAAGCGTCGCACTGATTACTGCGCCGGCGCCGCCGCCCTGGATCGAAACCATCGCGATCTCTTTCGTAACATCCGTGACCCGAAAATCTCCGGCGAGAGTGAAGCGTTCGAGCAGTTGCACCACCTTCGCGTGCGTTATCGCTTCAGTATCCATCAGGTAATCTTCGCCCCGATTCAGGACGCGGATGGCTGCCAGTAGCCGCCCCTGAACGTTCGGAAACGCGGCCGGCATCCACGCGCCCATCTCGAGCGCTTTTACATCGTTTGTGATCAGGCCATTAAGAAACGGCACTGCCTCAGTGCCGCTGACAAGGATACGACCGCGCGAAGAAAGGTCGATCAGACCGGCGCCGCCTTCGCGCACTGCCGCGTACTCAACCGCCGTGTCGCCATAGTTGGATGGAATTGACCTTTGTTCAACTGCTTCGCTCATATTACGTTAAAAGACCTCGGTTCGCGGCTCTGCCGGCGCACAGTGCAAAGGCTTTGCCTTTCCTTAACCGCTTATACTTTTAGGAGGCCATGACCCCAATCCACGCCGCATATCCTGCTGGATCTCGACCCGTTTGACAGCCTGGGCCACAACTTTGTAGTCGCGCAACTGAGCGGCTTCATCGCGGCTGGTGATCAAGACCTGCGGGCTGGGATGATAAAGCGGCACCAGCAGCCGCTGGTGCCAACGATGAATCCTCCCGGCGGCTTCCTTCAGATTCAACTCATGATAGTGAACCAGTTTCAGCGCATCAAGCGCGACCCCGCCGAGGGTGACAACCAGTTTAGGATCGATCAGCGCGATTGTCCGACGAAGAAAATCCGAGCAGTTGGCGACTTCACGCGCGGCCGGCCGGCGATTTGCGCCCGACGCTGAACGCGGATTACACAGTGCGGCGCTGGTAATAAAGATCTGGCTGCGGGTCAGGCCAATTGATGAGATGAAGCGATCGAAGTTCTTTCCGGATTGGTCTCCTGAGAACGGGGCCCGCGTGCGATCGGCCCCCTTGCGGCCGGGTGCTTCCCCTACGAACATGATGCGCGCATCGACCGCCCCGTTGAGCTCGCTGAACACTGCGGCGCGTTCGCACATTGCCGCACAGCGCCGGCAGGCGGCTGCCTCAGCTGCTAGTTTCGCGAATTGGGCTTGTGGGGAATTGATAGGCAGCATGAGTAGGACAGGCATTCCTGCCTGTCATTGATTTGGAACGAATAGACAGGCAGGAATGCCTGTCCTACTGCTATTTGGTTACAGTGATTTCGCGTGTCGTCGAGTTGTAGCCGCCGTTGTCGACCGGGTTGCCATCTTTGTCCACCAGTTCCAACTTGATGGTATGCTTGCCGTTGATCCAGCCCGTAAGCCAGATCGGCTCCCACTTATCAATGAATTGTGGCGCAGCTCCGTCCACCGAATAGCGCACCCTTAAATCGCCCCCATCACCGGCCAGTCTTGTATTCACCAGCCAGAAGTCAATCATGATGGGATCGGCATCTTCCGCTTTGTACTCGCCCTTCGGACGGCTATAGGTCAGCAGGGGCTTTGCGGGATCGACTTCTCCGGCGTTGCTTTTGGCAACGTCCTTACCTTCGCGGGCCGGCGCGGGGCTGGCGCCCGCATTCGCGTTAGCGGTCGTGTTGGGCGTTGGTGTGCTTTTAGCCTTCGTCTTGTTGTCTGACATCACCTGACCGCTGTTAGTGGTCGTCGGCTTCGACGCGTCACCGCCGCCCTTCACTGTGAAACTGGCCATCTGGAATGAGCCTTCGTTCTTATAACTCTCGTGCCAGGGACGTGACGCAAAAACGCGCAACGTATGCTTGCCTTCAGTTACGTTGCGCAATTCAAACGGCTGATCCAATTCGTAGTAAGCCTCGTAAGGCTGATTGTCGAGGATCACGTGAATGTGATTGCCCTTACCTGTCGCCGGATCTTTGTGTGGCATGTAGCCTTTCAGATCGCCGCTCAATGCCAGTTTCACTTCGACTGTCGAGCCGTTGATGGTTCCGTTCCTGGCCGGCGAAACGATCCGCAAAACCGGCTTAGCCTGATCCTGCTCGCCGCGAGTTTTCATCAGCTGTTCGATCTTTTCCGGGCGAGACACAAGGGTCAGACTTTGAGTGGCTGGCGGTGTGACTGTGGACGTTGCCGTCGTATTCGCATTGTCGTTAGCGGGCTGGCAAGCGGAAAATATAACCGCCGCGGTAATGAAAGCGCTGAAAGAAATAAAAACAAGCTTAGGTGATTTCATATCTCCTCCTGGGATTTAAGACGTTGCAGGCAATCTTCAGGATCTGATGCGCGCTTTGTTTAGAGTCGGGCTAATGCCCGACCAAGCGGGCGATAGCCCGCTTCTAAACTTCGTAGCGATCCGGTCTTAAAGGATTGCCTCGGAATATCACACAAAAAGCGGGCAGGGACAAGCCCTGCCCTGAAAGCTTTGGTGGCACAGACTTCAGTCTGTGATTAAGGCCGTGCAGACTCATCACAGACTGAAGTCTGTGCCACTTCCGAAGAATCCAAAGCGGCGTCGCGCTGCACTTGCCGCCGCACTCCACATCCGATCTCGCTAGGACGAGGCAGAACGAGTGATGACTTGCTGTAAACGACCCTCGACCGCCGGCCAGTCGATGTTCGAGAAGAAGGCCTCGATATATTTGGGCCGCTCGGCTGGTTTGTAATCCAGCAGGTAAGCGTGTTCCCAAACATCCATCACCAGAATGGGAACGAAGCCCGCCACGTTTCCCATCTCGTGCAACGAGACCCAGTGGTTTGACAGCCGCCCGTTAGCAGGGTTCTCGCTGCAAATCGCCCAGCCGACCCCCCGCATCTTGCCGATGCCGACGAAGTCCGCTTTCCAGATCCCATAGTCTCCGAAGCTCGACTGCGCTGCCATGCGAAAGGCAGAACCCTGGTTCGGATCGCCCGTGCCACCCTGGCTTTTCATGTTCTCGAAGTAATACTCATGCAGCACCATGCCGTTGTATTCAAAGCCGAGACGCCGTGTTAGTTCGGAATATTCGGGCATCTCTTCCTGATCAACCTTGCCGTCCTTTATGAACTCAGCGATTCTTTCGTTCAGCTTGTTCGTTTCTTTTACATACCCTTCATAGAGTTTGAAATGCATCTCCAGAGTTTGATCCGAGATGCCTTTCAGATTGCTCAAGTTGAACTCTCTCGCCATGTACGTGCCTGTGTTAGTCACGCCTCACCTCCTTAATGATTGCTAACCATTTCCCCATGAAACGATTTTGCTTTGCCAAAGAATACACCCGAACATGGTTCCCAAGTATGGCGAATGAATGGAGAGGTTCATTTATTAATGTTGCAGCGGCGCCGGTAAAAGCGAAAGGCACGGTAAAACCGTGCCCTTTGTCCTGGATCAAGTTCCATCGACGTCACTCGGCGCGGAGTGCGTCTGGTCGTTAGCATCAGCCATTCTTTCCGCTGAAGATTAACCAGTCGCCGTGTGACGTGGCCATAAAGAGTAACATTGGCAGCGATAGCCAGGCGTTGGTGCGTGAAGCGAGGAATGCCTGACGCGCCAGCTCAGGCGCGGCCGGTGGTCCGCCCTGCAGTGCACCGATCATCCTCTTGTTGTTTGGCCAGATAATGCCCCAGACGTTCAGCAGCATGAGGATGCCGTAGGCGCCGCCCACGCCGATTGAGTAAGTCTTGTTACTGGGCACATAGCCGCCGATCGTCAGCTTGGCCGACAAAAACATGAGCAGGCCGTACGTGACAATACCGACCAGAATTAGCATCACGACCGCGAAAACTCGTCCATCTTTAGTCAGCGCGGGGACTTTCTTGATGATCAGCATCTCGACAATAAACAACACGATCGGATAGCTCAGCCATAACAGCAGCACAACCCAAACGTTTAGATGAGCGCCACCGATTGTATTCGCGTTGTTAACATCGGGGGCCAGGATGTACATCGCGAAGTAGGTCAAGCCTGCCAGCACCGTGACCAGCGCGCCCCAGCGGAAAAACCATAGCGAGGGCAACAGCAGATCAGGATTAACCTTCTTCTTGGTCTCGGGATCAAGTTTTTTTTGCAGCGGAACGTTGACCAGGTTGAAAAAGTAAAGCAATCCAATCCAGGTAATCCCCGCGACAAAGTGAAGCCAGCGAAGCGTGATTCGTATAAACTCTGCACGGTCAGGGGCTTTAAGTAGACCGTCAAGCATCGACAGACTGATGGGGAGATGAAACTCGATTAGCATAGGTCCTCCGGAGTAGGACAGACATTCCTGTCTGTCTAATTTCTGCGCGGACAGGCAAGAATGCCTGTCCTACTCTAATTGACTTATTATTACGCGGCGAAGATTACACCCGCGAGCGCCCGGGACGCAACAACCTTACTCATCAAGCGGACGCGGCCCCGCATCTATTCCCCGCACGCTCACCTGGTTAATGACGTGAACCTTCAGATCGCCGTTGACGCGTATCTGACAGGATAGGCGGACGTTCTCCGCCAGATCATTTTCCACTGCCAGACGATTACGCTCCAGCTCCTGCATGTCGCCGGGGTCACCGCCCAGTACCTCAACGCGGCACGTGGTGCAGCGGGCGTTGCCGCCGCAACGATGTAGAATGTCGATGCCGGCGTCCTCAATTGCCAGCACCAATTTCTTGCCTTGCTCAGCTTCGAAAACCTGCGGACCGCTTGCGGTTTCTGCTTCTATCCGTGGCATAATTCATCACTCCAAAATGTATATGTGAAAGCGGACTGACTTTGGCACAATTGCGCTGCTTCGGGCAAGCGGCTGTTGGACAGGCATTTATTGTCTATCGCCGGGCAACAAGAAAACGACAGTCAAGCGTGCCTCGCCAACGGAGATCACGATGAAATTCGAAACGATGAACATTGACACTGCCAAGGGAGACACAACTGCTGTCGTCGCGCGTCCCGACGCCGAATCCGAAAGCGCCATCGTTCTGATTCATGAATGGTGGGGCATCAACGATCATATTAAAGACATCGTCCTTCGTTACGCGCGGGAAGGCTACCTCTGCGTCGCGCCCGATCTATTTCGCGGTAAGGTGGCAAAGAATGCGGACGAAGCCTCGGAGCTGATGCATAATCTTGCTAACGAAGATGCTATGGACACGATCAGTTGCGCCATTGCCGAGCTCGACCATAGTTATGCGGTGGATCAGGTTGGCATCACCGGCTTTTGCATGGGCGGGACGTTTGCCCTGCGGGCCGCTTGCGAGCTTGAAGAGCTTGCGGCGGCAGCCCCGTTCTATGGTGACATCCCCGAAGAGGACGTTCTGGCGCAGCTGACAGTGCCGACGTTATTCATCGCCGCGGCGCGCGATGGATGGATCACGCCGGAAAAAGTGAACGGTTTGAAAGAGGCTGCGCGCAAATACGATCTGCCGCTTGAGGTGATGAGCTACGACGCCGATCACGCCTTTTTCAATGACACGCGCCCGGAAGTTTACAACGCGGAAGCAGCCTTTGATGCCTGGCGACGCGTGCTTGAACTATTTAGAAAACATTTGCCGATGGCAACGCCGACTGGTGTATGATCAACGATCGTGCTGGCACGCGGCTTTGCCGCCTGATATAGGGGTAGGGAGAACGAGTTGTTCCCCCTCCCTCCGAACCGGACAGGCGGGTCTCCCGCATCCGGCTCTCTAGTTGGTGGTTCACCTCCGAGAGGATTGACCACACTGCGCGCGAGCGGCAGACAG
>WNGD01000578.1_pt1 | contig 39430 bp, 29 predicted proteins | sample 5400671 | NCBI WGS metagenome assembly WNGD01 (sample SAMN13153369, study PRJNA577476) | soil metagenome | isolation source: 40 cm soil or saprolite under grassland replicate 2 | place: USA:California | collected 2016-06-15 | reverse complement strand
CTTTATGGCCCGCTTCACCACTACACAGCTGGTCACACATCCAACAGTTTCCCGAACACACCTCCGACCAGCAACCCACCAGAACAAACCAGAACCACAGCATCAACATTCCTCCCTCATAGAACCGCTTGCACTACTTGCTACGATTTTGAAACCACATGACCAGAGCACCAATCAACAACGAACCAAGTGTCAACACCACAGCTTCCCATGTCATACCTATCACCTCCTTCATAAAACCGCTTGGTCTATTCAGGAACTTCCAGAACTTCAACAAATTCCACATAGATATCTTACCACGAAAATTCCAAAAATGCAAGAAGTTCCTATATAAAAATTCCGGTTCTTTCAAAATTGCCAAAAAAGGTGTATAATCAATTGAGAAGGGAACAAGCAAGAGGTTACATACTCACAGGGAAAATGAATGATGGAGAAACTATATACGGCCAGTGAAGCCAGAGAAAAACTAGGCGGCATGTCATCTAGCAGCTTCAAGAGGTTGGTAGACGCAAAAAAGATACGCAAAGTTGTACCCCCTGGTAAGACACAGGGTAAATATATCAAGGAAGATGTGGACAAGCTCGCCGAAGCTATGGAACAATTTGTAGAGATATACTCAGCCTCAGAGCCAGCAGAACATATAGAATTTGTCCAGGCTAGAGATGAAGAGGATATCCGAGAAACGGTACAGATAGCACATCAACACTTTGGGGATAATGCTTATGGTTTAGAGAAGAGAATGACATGGTTTAGAAAAATACCAAATGGTGATTATATCCTAAAACATGAAGGCGTGATCGTAGGCTACTTTTCCACACAAGCTATTAAGCAAACGTCCATTAAGCGCATCTTTGACCATAGAAGCGGAGAAAGTGTACAACTGGATGACATGCTACCAATTGAGCCAGGAAAGCCTTTAGAGCTTCATATATCGGGCATCGGAGTAAAAATGGGTATTAGCCGTAAACAGGCTAAAGTATATGGGATGCTTTTACTTTCTAACTTGTTTGATACCTTAGTTGAGCTTGGTAAACAAGGAATAGACATCCGTAAAATATGGGTTAAATCTAGCACTGTTCCAGGCATTAAGCTGAGTAGAGATTTAGGCTTTACCGAACTTGGTTACATTAACAATGAGCAATTAGGCTTCATGCTGGACCTTGAAAAGTCCAGCCGCCCAACAATCCAAAAGTATCGAGAGGCTTTAAGAGAGGCCAGTAAATCCACTGTCCAATAGTAACAAAAACGACCAAGACTTACGCTCTAGAAAGTGAAACAGTAGACGGCATCCGAGCATAGAAATGAGGGGATTAATCATGACAGGTTTTAAAATCCGCACGCGAGATGCATCTATAAATTATGGACCTATGCCTGATATTGATACTAAAAGGTTAATCGCCGTTTACATACGACAAAGCAGAAAAGATGCCGATGATAAAAACGGTGAGTCTCGAAAAACACAGCTAGAACTCAAGAATTATGCTGCTACCCTATCAGGTGAGAAAGGAGCAGGAGTACGGGAATATGATGAAAAAAGCGGAAAGTCAGGACAAAAGCGCATAGATCAAAGAGAAAAGCTAAATCAACTCTATAAAGATATGGAAGCTGGCTTAATTAGTGCAGTTATCGTTTCTAGAGAAGACAGGCTGTTTAGAGACAAATGGGGTACTCAATCAGGTACATTTATGGAACTGGCAGAAAAAAGAAAGGTGCTTGTGATCGTCCCGCCTTTATCTATCAATAGTAAGCCAAGATTTTACGACTTTTCCAACTACGAACATGTAAAAGCGTTTAAGGATAAGATGCAAGCCGCTTATGACTACATAGAGACGCACATTAAGTACATGAATGTTAACCAGAAAAATAAGGGTGCAAGAGGTAACTATGATGGGCGTTGGCTCCCTCCCGGGTTTGTGGTTCCTTACGGACAAGAAAAGATGGAACAAAAAATAGATGTGTACGAACCCTGGGCTAAAATTATGGAAGAACTGTATAGCACGTGGGAAGCATATGACTACTCTATACCTAAGCTTGCCCGGTACGTTGAAAAGATGCCCTATCTTTTCCCTGATATTCCCGAAGAGGATGCAAAAAAACATTGTTTTAGAACTTCTATTGATAGGATATCAAGAGGCTTTAAGCCTAAAACCGCTATCACTCTCAAGAGTTGGTTTATGAACGTTGTTTATATAGGTTGGTGGTTAATCTCTCAAGAGTCAGGCGAAGTCATTGCAGACAATCATCCTGCTATTATTGACAGGGAACGTTTTGAAAAGGGCTATATCCAGCTTACAGGCCATACACTAGAAGGTGTTCCTGTTAATCTCGCCTATCCTCAAAAAAGACATCAGGCACGTAAAGACAAGGAACAGTCACCCGAAGCTGTGCTACAGTTCGTTCTTAGCTCCCCTATGGCACCCTGGATAAGCGTTTGTACTGTGTTTAATCGATATAAAAATGAAGTGCGTGAGGAACTGTACTATAAAGGACACGAAAAGAGTGAAGGCGAAATATATAATAAAAATGTACTTTGCATGCGCTGTGATATGTTAGACGCAATTGTCGTGAAGCGGTTGGAGGCATTAGCACAGTTTGACAAGCAGTTAGCTTTACGCATTGAACACAGTTTAGAAGAGATACGCCAACAACAGGTAAAAGAGTGTGTTTCCATTGGAGATCAACTAAAAACTATCAAAGCAGATATTAAGATGCTCACAGGTAGACTTACACTTACCTCTGAGCTTGCGAAAGATGAAACAGAAGATGAGAACAAGAAAGATGAGGACAACCCCGTTACCGCGATTTACAATCGAATACAAGAGTTACGAGGGCAAAAACGAGAACTTGAAGAAAAGAAGAAAAGATTAAGTGTGTTAGAAGGACAGGAAGAGGTACGGCAGTTCTACACAGTGCTAGAAAACGTGAAAGAGGAATGGCTCAAACTCACGATAGAACAAAAGCAGAAGTTGATAAAGCTACTCACAACCAAAGTAGAACTTACGCCGTGTTCAATGCACTGGTACAAGCTTACTATTCACTGGATAGGCCCTGTATGCAATAGACCCGATGTTGCATACATATGGAGGATGAGACCTGAAGCACAACCAGCATTAGAGACTTGGGAGCTTGACCTTATTCGTGAGTACTACCCAACTTGTAATATGGAATACCTTCTAGAAAGAATACCTAACAGGACATGGGCTGCTATTGTAAACGGTGCATTTAGTATAGGAGTGAAAAGAGAAAAAAGCGATAGGGGAAAAGGAAAAAGAGCAATACCTACAAATGTTTCATGGGAAGACATCATATTCTTTCCCGATAAAGAAAAAGCAATAGCAATGGCAAGGGAGGCTATAGAAGATTGCATGAAACATAAAGCCCCCCTTTCTGCAAAGTGGCTTATTCCTCTACTTCCTGAAAGCTTTATAGAGAGCAGTGAGGATAATAATATCATCCATGACATTGACGAGAGAACAGCCAGCGCAATTTATCGCCATGGATGACCATAGTCGTTTCCTTCCTACTCCAGCCAGCTCAGATTATGGTTTTCGTTGCGCGCACCAACAACATTCAGGAAAATGTCTTCCAGAGATGCATCTTTGTTATCACCACTGGCACGTTGACGGAGTTCTTGCAGCGTCCCCTCAGCCATCAAAACACCTTGATTAATAATACCTACGCGCGTAGCCAGGTGCTCTACGACCTCCATAATATGCGAGGAGAAAAAGATCGTCGTGCCGCGCCGTGTTAAATCATGCAGGATATCGCGGATCACTCGCGAACTTATCGGATCAATACCTTCAAACGGCTCATCGAGGAAGAGCACACGCGGACGATGGATAATAGCGGCAGCCAGCGCAATTTTCTTACGCATACCGACAGAATAATCCACAATCAACTTATCGGCATCTCCAGCCAGGTCCAGAACCTGTATCAACTCCTCGGTTCTGCGCCGCACATCTACTTCAGGTACGCCATACATATGACCCGAAAAGGTAACGAATTCTCGCCCACTTAAGCGTTCGTAGAGATTCAAGTACTCGGGCAGCACGCCCATCATGGAACGTGCCCGCAATGGGTCTCGCCACACGTCAATGCCGCTCACCCAGACATCGCCCGAGCTTGGTCGTAAAAGACCCGTCAGCATTTTGATGGTAGTGGATTTGCCAGCACCGTTGGGACCCAGAAAACCAAAGAATTCTCCAGCACGAACCGCCAAATTCAAATGATTGACCGCCGCCTTCTGCCCAAAAACACGTACCAGGTCACGCGTTACAACAGCATATGCCGTGTCAGCCCCCGGAACAGGTGTAACGGGATACTGCGCCATAGGAGATGATGAAGATGAGTTCTGTTCAGGAAATGTCGTCATTTTCTACCCTTTACTCATTTTTATATACGCCTATCGTTATAGCTATCTGCTATAACGACTATAACATGCAGCTATTTTATTGTCAAGCCATCACACCACAATGGAGCATTTCCCGTAGAGGCATGGCTTGCCTGTGCCGTGCGTACATAGAAACACTCGGCACAGGCAAGCTATGCCTCTACGGGTCAAACAGTACCTGCTATGTAAAGACGAGCCAGTCAAATATTTATCCAAAAGACACACGAGCAGCAGAGCTACGACGTGGTTCTGAAACAGATGGACAAAATATTGATGCTGTTTATTACCACGTTCACGGAAGTTATGAGGTTGACAAGAAGTTAAAAAAAGAGGAATACACTGATTGTTACCTACACGCATAAACGCATATTTCAGGATAGATATTATTGGGTTGTGATGTCATTGGGCCTATAGCCCAATGACGAGATACTCTAGTTCATCCATTCACCGGGAGCATCACTGCGTACACGCACACCGCCATCGCGCTCTTTTATGACCTTCGCATCGTCGGCAATACGTTTGGGCAGCTCAGAGACATTGATGCGATGCCAGTAAGCGGCTGGAAATAGCCCGACGCCGATTGTCAGAGCTGCACCAATCTGAGCACGGTCGAAAGGCAAACCTGGCGGAAGGTTATAAGGCACCTGCGTGATCAAATTAAGATGCAGCATGAGTGCAAACACAAAAACTGCCAGCTCGATACCGCAGGCAATGTAGTAAGACGCCACTTCACCCACTCGTCTTTTACGAAAGACGATCGCCAGGCCTATATTCAGTGAGCACAGAAAAATAGAAACCCACAGCGTTATAGAGATCAGCAAGTCCAATCTCTCACGTAAAGTACTCTTGCCCAGAGATACAAGAGCGATTAACACAGTTGCAGTATGCATGCTTATGAATCAATCCCTTCAGCCGAACGAATGCCCAGAAGAGCCACAATATTTCAATTAATTATATGTCAATAGCAAATTGGAGAATGCAATTTCGGTGCCTTGCAGGTTCACAAACATTCCCACCTGGCCACCTGCCAACGACCTATCGCGAGCCGTCCCCACCCGCTTACCATTCACCACGAAAGCAAATTTACTCCCGTTTACAATGACTTTGAAGGTATTTTTACTATTTGCTCCGTGCCCGGCATGAAATTCTTTTCCATAATGTAAAGTATTTGCGCCTCCAGGCCAGAGTTTGGTCCAGGGTGTTGCGGAACTATCGTCATACTTCAGAAACAGGTACTCACCTCCATTGGTATTCGACACCTCGAAACAATAGAAGGTTGCATATTTCTTTCCGTTCTTTGTAATTGGATTAAAGCGTATAATCATACCAAAACGATTATCGACAGAGCCTTCATCACCCTTTATTGCCCGCATCGTGAGTGTATAGACGAACGAATCCGGCGTAGTTGTGCCTTGCAGCAGAGCAATAGCAGGATGCGGGTCGTTAGCAGTAATATGGTATGCTCCATTCTTAAATGCATAGAGTTGCGGTCCGTGATCAGCAATTGGCCAATTATGAGTATTACCACTAGAACCATTCAGAGTATCTGACACAATAATATTTGCATTGGCGGTTGCAAGAGCATTGACAGTCGCTGTCGCAGCTACATCTGGCGTAGCTGCAGACAGGTTTTTATTAGCTGCAACCTGACCATTATGAGATGTTACCTGCCAGAAAGCAATAGAGCTAAACAGGATTAGTAGAACTGCCGCCACCAGTATAATCAGCTTCAAACGTCCCTTCAACCTGCTATTCAACGCTTCAACCCGGATTGCAAGATGTGGAGGCAATGTCGATTTCGGCTCTTCCAGTACAGGTAACAACCCCGTCACATAGCGCCCCGGTTGACCAGCAACAGGTACCTGAATCACTTTGGTAGCCTGCGACAATTTCATCACGCTTGTGTTACCCGACTCACTCATCTCCACTTTGCCCATAACCAGTGCCCCGGTGAGTTGCCGTGTCGTAGAGGCGGAATGAAATTGTCCTGTACCTGTTCCCGGCTCAGGCAGTTCAGTACCAGCTTGTGGTACTGCGGGAGGCGCCTGTTTGTTTGCGTTCATTGCCATAAATGACGCTAATGGCCTTAGACCAGAAGCTTCCGAAGAAGGTGATGTCAGAGGATGTGTTCCCGATCCTTCCGCAGGCGTTTGCAGGTCGCCTGATCCAGCCGACGAGGGAGGGGTAAGCGGTCGCAGTCCCGATCTTCCAAAGGGCTTTGCTGGTGAAGGGCGGAAGCCTGATCCCTTTGGAGCGGCAAATACAGGCTGAGCCGACTGTGGCATCTGTCCCTCTGCATCTACAGAAGGAGGAGGCGTTAAAGGCCGTGTCTCTGCTTCATCTGAGGGACGACGCAGACTCAATTTATGCCCCAATGCAGAACGCCGTGGCGTAGCAGGAATATTGCTGCTTGCAGGTGATGACGTAACCGACTGTGCAGCCATTGTAGCTGGCAACGGTGTATTCTGTGGCAAGAAGGCGGCTAGTGACGGCATAGGCATACTTGTTTTGCCGATAATATCATTCCTGGGCATACCACTATTTATGTGCTGTGTGGAAGATGCTATACCAGGAACCGGCGCACTATTATCTCGCGTCGTGCTGCCAGCAGTGGCCCCTTGCCAGGTAGGATCAAGCAGGCTACGCGGCGTAAATAGATGTGCATTTGTAAGCACACCGGGCGCGAGTAGACTGCTGAAATCTGGTAATGGCACTCCCGAGGCCGTCAAAGCAAGGCGGAAGGCAACGGCTAAATCCTGGACGCGCATATAACGGTCAACAGGACTTTTAGCCAGTGCACGCAACATAACCTGCTCGGCGGCAGGAGGAAGATCTGGACGAAACGAGCGCGGCGATGGTGGAGGCATATGAACATGTTGCATTGCCACCTGCATCGGCAAATCACCCTTAAACAGCACTGTTCCGGTCACCATCTGATAAAGAATTACACCCAGCGAGTACAGATCGGCGCGGGCATCTACTTCTCCACCCATAGCCTGCTCTGGTGCCATGTAATCCGGCGTGCCCAGCGGCATACCAACACCCGTCAGTCTCACATTGGCATCCTGGCCCTCAGTAATAATCTTCACCAGCCCAAAATCGGTCAATAACAGGCGACCCTCGCGCCTCAATAAGATATTCGCAGGTTTGATATCGCGATGGATAACACCACTTTCATGCGCGAATTCGAGCGCCGCTACCATCTGCTCCAGGTAAAACATAACTTTTTCCAGTGGCAGTTGCCCTTCGCGCTCCATCTCATCACGCAATGTGCCACCATCCACGTAAGGCATGACCAGGTAAGCCAACCCATCACGTTCCCCATACTCATGTACAGGCATAATATTAGGATGCTCAAGCGATGCGACTACATCGGTCTCACGCCGGAAACGCTCCAGGAAAGCAATCCGCTGGTCAGGTGCCAGAGGCAATACTGGTAGCAAGACCTTCACTGCAACCTGCCGCCTGGGACGAGACTGCTGGGCCAGATATACCGCTCCCATCCCGCCTTGTCCGATCAGTTTTTGCAGCGTACAGGTGCCCAGCACCGTTCCAATCAATGCTTCTGCGTTCATGAACACATCCCTTTAATTATGCGTGAGTAGCAAATCTTTGAAAGCGACCTCGGTCCCATTCAAATTCACAATCATACCTACCGTCCCGCTCTTTAAAGCACCATCCTGAGCAGTTTTCACCATTTTCCCATTGACGGTAAAGGTAAAGTTATTGTTGTTCATCAGAACCTTGAACGTGTTGACGGCTTGCGGTCCGTGACCCTGGTGAAACTCTTTCCCAACATCTCCGTGCCAGATCTCCGTCCAGGCATTATTTGTGCCTTTGGAATCATCATACCTCCAGAACTGATAGCGACCACCTTTAATATTCACCACTTCAAAACTATAGAAGGTGGTAACAGTTTTCTTTCCAGTTGTCTGCTGATTGAAACGGAAAATCGTGCCAAAAGAGTTGTTGGGTGAGGCGTCATCCCCATTCACTTCCTGCATGGTTAATGTATAGCCCAGTTTTCCGCTGAAGTTACCAGATTGCAGCACGGTCGCACGACCATTATTTTCGCGATCAGTGATGTGATATGCCCCATTCTTAAATGCATAGACATTGGGCGGGCTTGTCAACCAGTTGTTGATGTTGTGATCCAGGCGATCATACATGACGATGTTGGATTGTGCTGTCGCGGTCGCCTGCGCCAGAGCGGTTGCTTTCACATCAGGTGTACCAGCCTCAGGTATGCTTACAGATGACTGCTTCGCTGTCTGAGTAGAGTGCGAACGTACAAACAGGAAAGCGCCAGCGGTGCCCATGAGTACCAGTATGATAGCCACAGCCAGCATCAGGTTCTTCATCCATGATTTCCTGCCCTTTTTTGTCTCGACAGCACCTTCTTGCGGCGGCAACACCGGCAAGATACCAGTGACGAAGCGACCGGGCTGTCCAACAATGGGCACCTGCACCACCTTGACAGGACCAGTCAATTTGACAGTATTTGTAGCTCCTGTCTGCCCTGGCGCGAGCAGCGTACCAGTTGAGGTATTTGTCGTCAACTGAGTAGTATTCCCGGTCGCAGGCAGTGTATCTGTAGAGGGTGTCATCGCCGCGCTCTCAGATGGTGTCCTCAGCAGTCCTGTACCAACCTGAGGGAATTTGCCTGTACGTGAGAGCAGCCCACCACCAGCCCGAGGAGTGGATAGAGCGTTATTTGTCACTACTGGTACGGCATCCGTTGGCTTTGTCAACATACCAGCGCCCTTGTTGACTGCTGATAATAAACCTGTTCCCCTGAACAGGTCAGTACCATTTCCTCCGTTCCTGCCATTAGCAGATGTTGCTACAGGTGCCTGGCCAGTTTGCCAGCCCATGTCTAATCCTGGTGCTGCGATATGTGATCCCGTTACGATATTCATGAGAGCGTTCTGCGTAGGGCTAAGGTTCAATTGAATACCTGTCCCCATCAAAGACATACGGAAGGCATTGGCAAGATCCTGTGCACGCATATAGCGCTCTGTAGGACGTTTAGCCAGCGCACGCAACATGACCTGTTCCGTCGCTACCGGAAGATCTGGTCGCAGCATCTGTGGCGAGGGAGGAGGAATCTGCAAATGTTGTGCCGCTATCTGCATGGGAGTTTCGCCCTGAAATGGCGTCGTGCCAGTTACCATCTGGTAGAGCACCACACCTAGTGAGTACAGATCGGCTCGCGTATCTATCTCTTCGCCAATCACCTGTTCAGGAGCCATATAGTCCGGCGTTCCTACAGGCGCACCTGCTCCAGTAAGACGTATCTGGGGTTCGCGCCCTTCGGCCACAATCTTCACCAGACCAAAGTCGGTGAGCAAGAGACGCCCTTCTGGTGTCATCAAAATATTGGCGGGTTTGATATCACGATGGATGACACCATGCCCATGCGCAAAATCAAGGGCAGCCGCCATCTGGTCCAGATAATTCACCACATTCGCTAGCTGCAGGGGGCCCTCACGCTCCATTTCATCGCGCAACGTGCCACCACTGATATAAGGCATCACCACGTATGCAAGTCCATCGCGCTCTCCATACTCATGCACGGGCACAATGTTGGGATGCTCTAATGACGCAGCGGCATCTGTCTCACGACGGAAACGCTCCAGGAACGCGGCCAATTGATTAGGACTGAGAGGAGTCATTGGCAAGAGCACCTTCACAGCAACCTGGCGCTTAGGCCTGGACTGCTGAGCCAGAAATACTGCTCCCATTCCACCTTGTCCAACCAGTTTTTGCAGCGTACAGGTGCCCAGGACCGTTCCAATCAATGCTTCTGCGTTCATCAAATTATACCCCTCTTTATGCTGACATTCGTAATTGTCGGCCCTGCAACCACTTCTCCCATCCCTTACGAGATACTTTTACTTTCATACCTTAGTACACATATTAGTCAACTTGCGTAGTTCTGACAATGTATTGCCCCTGCAGGCATGACCAAAGTAATGTTTTGATACAGCCTGGAATGCGCTCAGATAGAACTCACTGCAATAAACGCACACGTCTCTTACAGTTGCGGATTTTCTGTGAAGAACGAGTAGAGCACGCCGAACAAAGACCAGAATAGACAGCCTGCTTCATAGAGAAGGAAAATGGCTATTTGCGAGAGAACCCACAAATTAATTACACATCACCAACAAAGGCCTGTGGGTCGTTGAGTCCCTGTGCATCACGATCTTCTTCAGCATCCAGGGGCACAACTTCGTCACCAATACGCGCAACCATTGAGGGTACAGTACGGCTCTGGACAATGATGCCGTGAAACAACGAGGCGGCTGCTTGCGCTAATAAGGGGCGCAGACGGACCAGGCGCTCACGCTGCGCTCTCAATTGCTCTGCACGCTTACTGGCTTGAGACGAAGCCGTACGCTCATTGGGCATACCTTCTGTCATCACAGGTGACGCCTGCTCCCAGATATCCCTGGCATCCACCACCTGCCCGACTGCTGCCTGTAACTGTTGCAACAGGTCGATAGTCTGGTTCAGAATCATCAGAATATCGCCCTCCGCCAGGTCGATGCGCCGCAACAAACCCGTAAGCGATGTACCACGCGACCAGGCAAGTGCAATGCCATGGAATTCAGGCACAATACCCGGCGTAGGATTAATATCGGCCCGCTCTTCGATACCACGTATATGTTGAGCAATCTGCCATAACTCACGCCGTACTTTCACCAATCGTGCATGTACGACGTTGCGATTGTTAAGACGACGATCGTTATCAAACGTGAACCAGCTACAAATCTCGGCCAGTTCATTAGCCGACAACTCATCAAGCACGCCACGCGAGATAAGTTCTACGATAGTGATGCCAGCGGGATGGAAGATACTTCTCAGTAAACGCCCTTTGATGGTTAGTTGATCATCCTGCCCGATAAACCCGAGTGCGCGCAGAGCGAAGACAGTGCCATCGAGTTCTGCTGCACCTGCCCGGCTAAGTGGAAAAGCCCCAATCTTCTCACGACGCTTCTCAAGGGCCTGCAGTGCTCCTTCGGATGCGGTGCCCTTCTTTTTATCAGACTTCTTTGCCTTTTGATAACGCTTCTCCAGACGGTGTAGTTCGTTCAGTTCCCACAAGAGATAGCGCTGATACTCGCGCAGACTGGAGGCACAGATGCGCTGCAGATGCCGAATATCACCCGGACGCCACAGGTTGAGTACAGAGTTATAGCGAATAACGAAAGAACTGGTCACAGGAAGCTGTTCTCCGGTGATACGCTTGAAAGATTCTTCGAATGGCTCCCAGGGTGAGTAAGGGATGATGGCAGTTCCACGCACGTCCATACCGCGTCTCCCGGCTCGTCCTGTCAACTGGCGATATTCGTTTGGCGTCAGCAAGCGCATCTCCTGCCCATCAAACTTGCTCAAACTCCCCACTACTACCGAACGAGCAGGCATATTGATACCGAGTGCCAGCGTATCGGTCGCAAAGACGGCGCTTAGTAACCCTCTGGAAAAGAGCGTCTCGACCAGGACTTTTAAACCCGGCAACAGTCCGGCGTGGTGGAAGGCCACCCCACGCGGAAGTAAACCAAGCAGAGCGTGGACCTGTTGCAGGTTACGATCCTCCTGTGGCAGATTCTCCATCCAGACGCCGATCTCTTCTTTTATCAGCGCTTCCTCTTCTGGAGTCGTAAAGAGGTGCAACGTGGTACTCAGCGCCGCTTCTTCAACAACGCGTCGTCCAGGCAGGAAGTAGAGGCATGGCAACATATCAGCATCACGTAAGGCCGTAAGAACTTCTCCTGGCTGTGGAGCTTTGCGCTCAACGGGACGTTTAGGCCGCGGCTTCTCCTGGACGGCAGATTGCTCGCTATTCTGCGTTTCGTTGGCTGTTTCTCTATTCTTCTCGCTCGCGCGTCTTGCCTGCTGCCTGCTCAGTCTGCCACCTCGACCTCTCCGACGTCGCTCCTCCCATACGTCCTGGTCCAGGTCATCTTCCTCTTCATCCTCGTCATCAAAAGTATAAACGCGGTTACGCCCGGACATCTGTGCCAGCTTTGCCTCGCCACCAATGTTTGGGAACCGTTCAATACGATTACCGTCCGCATCCTGCACAAGATGGAGTTTGCCATCTAGAAAGTAGTAGTGCTCCAGCGGCACGGCTCGTTGCTCATGTACGACCAGCGAGATAGGACGATGTACGCGACTGATCCAGCTCGCCAGATCTTCGGCATTACTCACCGTGGCCGATAGACCAACCAGTTGTACGTGGAGAGGTGAGCAGATAATCGCCTCCTCCCACACAGGTCCACGCCCGATATCGCTCAAGTAATGCAGTTCGTCAAAAATAACGAAGCCCACATCCGCCAGCGCGGAAGACACGCTCGTACGGCTACCACCCTCTTCCAGCAACATATTGCGATACACCTCGGTCGTCATCACCACAACCGAGGCATGACTATGCTCTACAATATCGCCCGTCACCAGGCCAACATTATCATATCCATAAGCCTCGCGCAGATCCCGATGCTTCTGATTGGAGAGCGCCTTCAATGGTGTCGTATAAATTACGCGCTGCTTGCGTTGTTGCGCCAGCCAGATAGCATATTCCGCAACAAGCGTCTTTCCTGTTCCCGTCGGTGCGGCTACCAGAACCGATTGCCTCTGTGCAAGCTGAACGATCGCATCGTGTTGAAATTGATCGATAGGAAAGGGATAACGTGCAACAAAATCTTTAATGCCTGCCAGGACCTCTTGCCCGGGCTCTACTTCATTATTCATCAGTTCTCTATTTTGCGATGTACTATATTTCCAAATTTCTCACATTGTAGCATGTTGCAACAACATGAACAAGGCGCTATCCATCAATGATGGATAGTACTATCTAACTTACAAAGTTCAACGCTCGCCTTAAATGCTCCAGCGATGTATTTCCTCCTGAGCACACAATACCCACTTTCTTACCACTTAATACGTTCCGCAAACGATATGCAGCAGCAAGCGATGCAGCTCCTGCCGCTTCAGCAAGCGTATGAGCACGTTCAATCATCCAGACCATGGCCTGCATTATCTCTTCATCACTGACTAAAATGAAATCGTCCAGGCGCTCCCACATAATAGTCTGAGGAAGTTCGAAAGCTGTCCCGGTTGCTAATCCCTCGGCGAAGGTGCGGTTTTGAGCGCTTACTAAACGATGCTGACGCCAGCTTTCATAGGCCGCTGGCGCTAATCGAGATTGTACTCCGATCATGCGTGTAGCCGGGCTGATCGTATCTACCACAATAGCCGCACCAGATGCACCACTACCTCCACCAATGGGAACGATAATGACCTCCAGCCCGGGCTCATCCTCCAACATCTCCAACGTAGCCGTAGCCACACCAGCTATCAATAACGGCTCATCACCAGAGTGGATATAACGATAGCCATGTTCCTGTGCCAGCGCCTCACAATGTTTTTTGGCTTCGTCGTAGGTCGCACCATGCATAATTACTTCGGCATCCATCCCTTGCATAGCCGCAACTTTGCCGGGATTTGCGCCTTCTGGCACCACTATACGCGACTTTACACCAAATAGCTGGGCAGCATAGGATACTGATTGTCCATGATTACCAGTCGATGCCGCGATGACGCCATGCTCGCGCTCCTCCTGACTGAGTTGAGAGATAAGATTAATGCCGCCGCGTACTTTAAAAGCCCCTACTGGTTGATAATTTTCGTGTTTGATATAGATCTCAGTATCGATCAGCGCATTAATAGCCGGATAGCTATGCAGAGGTGTGCGGGATAGATAGGGACGAATACGCCGTTGAGCCTCAAGGACATCCTGGAAATTCGGAATATGCATCGTCTGGACTCTTCATTGCAAAACGCCGAGCCCACTGGCCCGACGCGCGAGATGCGTTAAACCTGACGCAAGGCGCAACGCAACATTAACAGATCCCAACGACTGCATCCATAGTGGTCTCTGGCTCGGTTCAGCGTTGTCTACTTTCTGCTGAATCTGCTTTTTGGCACGCTGCAAGCTTCCTTCTATACTGGCTATCTGCGGGTAGTATTGATTGATGTCAACTTTTTGTTTCTCTGCGTAAGTATAGAGCTGCTGCAATGCGGTTTCGCATGTATCTGCATATTTTACCAGGTCTTCCACTGACTCGTCTGCAATATTTGCTTGAAAAGAACGGGCCTGACCGGTGAGCCGGATTACCGACCGCGAAAATGGGTCAATCATAAATCTACCCCCGTTTCTCTCGCTAGAACGCTTCTCTCCCCAGGCGATCTCTTTGAGAGCATATTTAGAGCATGGTACTTCCTGGAGTATCTTCGCTCTTTCATAGAGTATAACATAAGTGCAATGAAATTGGCACAATTAAGACACAATTGGGCACACAAATGGGTCTCTTTCTCTCAAACGCGTTCGCAGCCTGTTCCGTTACATCAGGCCAACCCAATTAACTTCCTTCATTGACAATCTATCTCTGTATTTGTATACTCAACTCTGGATATGCAAATTCAGACCAATAAATGCGCAATATATATAAGCAGTATGTGAGAAGGTGGTAAAGAGATGTTGGCAGATCCACTCTCCGTGGTCATTGTGTTCCTCGTGAAAAGCGCTTCCTCATGGCTGCCTGCTATTGGAGAGACGTTGCGGAACTCCGAGGTCGAGGCAGGACAAAACTGGCTCTTTGGCTGGTTCATCCGTTGGCGTATGAAACGCCAACAGGTCAGGCATCTCAAACAAGCACTGGAAAAGGCGGCGGTACGAGGTATAAGCAAATACCAGACACTTGCTGAACGCGACCAATATCGTGACATTCTCGCGGTTCTGTCTCAACAAGGTTTTCGTAGCGAGGAACTGCGCCGGGAAGCATTGCGCCTCTTTACTCTTTCCGAAACTCCCGATCTGCATGGGCTCTCAGATATCTATAATCGCGCACGTCGTTTGCAGACACTCTCACAACCACTCACGGATGTGGATGCGTCCCCCTACCTGACAAGCTTCTTTTCTGCTTTACTGGATGAATTGTATAACGACGATGTCTTTGGCACACAGGTAAGCCAGGTCCTTAACGACCGCGCTGCGAAGACTACGCAAGAACGTTTGCCACAGATCGCTGAAGGCATCCAGGAACTGGCGGCTGGCGTCAGGCAAATTCTGCAAGCTGTTGCTTCTGATTATACTACCGAACAGTTTGAGCAAGATGTTACGACGTATCTTTCCTACGTCGAAAGAACATATGATTCACTCAAACTTCCACGCGTCATTCCTGAGGATCTGGGCGATCAGGACGCCGAGTTAGATGCGATCTTTGTACCACAACATGTGATCTTGCAGGACTCGACGCAGAGCCGAAATCAGGAATATGATTCTATTACTACTTTACTGAAAAATTCGCCCTACGTCGTCCTGCTCGGCGGACCCGGCTCGGGTAAATCAACCGTGACGCGCTACCTGGCATGGAGCCATGCCGCGGCAAGACTTCCCCAACGTATCGCAATGCTCAGAAACGTTCCACTGCTGCCCGGCAAACCAATACCACTACGCATCGAGCTGCACGATTTCTCAGAGATCAGCGCACAATATCCCGATACAAGTTTCTTCTCTTACATGACTGATATCGTGCTAGAGCGCATGAATATTCATGTCGATCCCCAGGTCTTCGATGTACTGCTCAAACAAAATGCGCTCCTCTTCCTTTTTGATGGACTTGACGAGGTCGCGGACCAGGAAGAGCGCCGCAGATTGATAGATGTGATTGAAGAGATTGCACAACGTTACCGTGGAAATAGCATCCTGGTGACATCGCGCCCGGTCGGTTATGAGCTATTCGGTTTCTCGACGCGCTGGTTCACTCATGCCATCTTGCAGGAATTCGATGACGAGCAGATTCGTCTGTTCCTCGGACGCTGGTATACCTATGTGTTGCGCCTTTCACCAATCCCTTACGAGGATCAAAAGGAGCTTGAATCCCTCTACGAGACGCTGAAGGGCAATCCGCGCCTGCACACGTTAGCCAGAAATCCTTTACTGCTGACAATCATCACAACGTTGCACCGTACCGAGCGGCTCCCCGACAGACGTGTGCATGTCTATGATCGCTGCGCCGACCTGTTGCTGGATACGTGGTCGCGCCGCCGGGGCACGAACGGACGCTGGCAAGGCATGCAGATGACCAGGGATGTGCAGCGGGCCTGTATCGCACATCTTGGCTTCATCTTATATGAACGCTTGCAGGAACGCGAAAAAGATCCTGCTATAGATGGAGGCGTGTTCTGCGGTGACTGTCTGACATTGATGCAGATGCAAGCGGAAGTCGAAAAGTTTCTGAAAAGCCGCCAGCTCTTCTCAGCCGAAGAACGCCAGGTTGAAGCCGAACGTTTCCTCGAACTGATGCGTACAGAGACTGGTCTGATCGTGAAGCGCGGCAAGGATGAGAGCGGCGAGGATCTCTATGGCTTTATCCACAGAACTTTCCAGGAATACTTTGCAGCGCTTGACATCTACTTCCGGCAGGCAGATCCTCCCCATCCCGACGATGCCAATGCCATCCTCAACAAGTTTTTAACCCGGCACCTGCACGATCCACACTGGCAAGAAGTAATTTTGCTGCTCTTTGGTAAGCTTGGTCCCGTAAGAGCCACGACGCAACTCCAGCTCATTCTTGATCCCATCGACAATCAAGTATGCTGCCGCAGTACATATACGCAGATTATCCAGCAAGATCTTTTCTTCGCCTGCACCTGCCTCAAAGAGGAGATTACGGTTCAGAACAAACTCGCGGTCGAAATCGTTACCCGCTTGAGCAAGGTTATATACGCTTCGTCCTTCCCCTCGCAACGTAATGATGCCATCAACACGCTCGCTTCCTTGCTCAAAACGCAACAATACAGCCAACTGGGACACACTACCCTGCTAGATCTGCTCACTGAGAGCACGCTCGCCGAGAGCACCCGCATACAGATAGCCCAGATACTTTACCATAGCAATTCACCCGCTGCTGATTTGCAGGCACAACAGGCACTCATCAAGCTGGCTCAAGATCCTGCCAGCTCGCCATGGAATGCAGTCCGGGCTGCTCAGACTCTCTATGAATGCTACCCGGCTGGCTCAGCAGAACAACTCAATGCGGTACAGATGATGCTGGAGATAGCTACAAAACATAACCTCTCGCTTGAACAAACCATCCAGGTCATACGCGCATTCCTGCGCCGACCCTCGACCACTCCAGAATCAGCACAACTCGCCAGCAAGATGCTGCTCGATCGGCTACATCCACCAGATATAACCTTTGAGCAGGCGCGACTGGTCGTTGATGCGCTCTCGTATTCAGCGACAACAGGCGCTCTAAACGCATGGGAGAGCGCCGCAGATAAACTACTGGAAGTCATAAGTCCAACTACCATGCCCTTCGCACAACTCCTGGAAGGTACCTACACACTCTACCAGGTACCCGTCCAGTCGAAGCGCCGTCTGCAAGCAGCTCAGCGCCTCCTGGATGCAGCCAGCCAACCCGGTATCAGCGTCGAGGAGATCATTGAAACAGGCGAGGCTCTCTCCTGGAACGACCATGACGAAGCTGACGAGCGACAACGTGTTATCACGCTGCTCTCGAATACCTTGCAGCGCCCCGACCTTAACTTCGAACAGATCGTCTGGCTCACTGAGACGCTTTACGGCAGTAGTCCTGACGGGTCCAGAGAACAGCTGCAGGCAACGCAGAAATTCCTACAGTTGGCGCAACAGGCCAACCTCACCTTCGAGGAGAAAATACAGGCCGCCGAAGCCCTCTACAGGTGCAGTCCGCTCAATTCCAAAGAAAATCAGCAAGCCGTTAACATACTGCTAACCATGGCAAAAGAACCTGCTCTGAAGGTCACAGATGCCATCCAGATCTTCCAGATCCTTTACGACTATGATCTTACAGCCTCCAAAGAAGGACAACAGGCGCTCCAGGCCCTGGCACGGCTGGCGCAACACCCCGATCTCAGCGCCGAACAGAAAATACAGATCGCACAGGATCTCTATGAAACCAGCCCTCTACATTCAGACAGTAGACAACAGGCCATAAAGATCCTCTGGCAACAGGCCCAGGACAAGACCCTTCCAGCAGAACAGCGCCTGGAAGCCGCCACCATCCCCCTTACTGTGGGCGATAGCAGCTATCCTGACAGAGCACAGGCCGTCCGCTCCATCCTCACGCTCAAACACGGAGAAGATGCTCGTACATACATTGAAAAGTACTGGCAGCCCGTTTCCAGCAGCAGCAACAAAACTGAGCCATCCGACATTCCAGCCATGATTGAACTGATCCAACAAGACCTGCTGCCGACCGAAGCTCGTGACGAGATGTACAGGACGCTGAAACAGATGGTGCCGCACTTTGACAGTGTAAGTGGATAGAGCTATGCTTATCCCTCGCTTGTATCCGGGGAGTAAACGATGTATCATATGATGGGTAAAGTAGCAGAGGAGGAGAAAAGAGGATGAATGAATCAACAACCCTACGACAATTCTATCAAAGGCATTTTCAAAGAAGACGCGGAGGAACTTATCCCAAATTTCCTGGAAGGTGCCAGTTTTATTAATGTACTCGATATCGAAGTACTCCGTCCACCAATGCGTTCTGATAGCGCATATGTTATTCTATACAAAGACAAACCTGCTATCCTGCAAATGGAATTCCAGGCAGGCTAGGACGAAGAAATAGTCCACCGGGCACTTGTCTACCATGCAGGATTAGTCCGAGATTATAGAAGACCTGTGATCTCGATACTTATCTACCTGTTCCGGTCAACCACGGCTGAATCACCGTTTAAGATGACCATCGGCGGTGAAGAACTGTTGATCTTTCATTTTAAAGTGATTAAACTGTGGACACTGGATGCACAGAAATACATAGCAAAGCACGCCATCAGTATGTATCCTTTGCTACCAGCGATGAAAAACGCTGATGCAGGATTGCTGATCCGGGCGATAGACGAATTAGTAGAACGTTATAAATATAGTGAGGCAAGATTAGCGCGTCACCTCTTGTGGTTCAGCGTATTTTTACGCCGCACAGACACTGTATCAGCACAAGACAAGTTGAAAGTGGAGGATCGCTTGAACGCATTCGAATACCTGTTAGAACATGATGAGTACGTGCAAAAGCAACGGGCTCTTGGGCAGCAAATAGGACGAGAGGAAGGAAAAGTTGAGGGCAAGATAGAAACAGCACAACAAATTTTGCTAGATCTTGTCCAGAAGCGTTACCCGGCTCTTGTAGCCTTGGCAAAACAGCGCACAGCAACAATACAAAATGCTGAAACTATTCGCACTACAATTGGATTGATGATCGATGTATCGGACGAAGCATCAGCACGGGCAATACTCGATTCCTTGCTAACAGCGCAATAGTAAAGAGAATATAGCTTTTATTATTCGTCTCCATAACGCCTGAAAGTAGATTTTATTCTATCATGAGGCGTTATGGGGGATGTTGAAATGAGAAGGATGTCCTTCTCTGCCTGTTACGAAAGGCTTCACTATGGCTAATAACATTTTTCGTCTACTCGCTGACGAAGAGAAGTTTACCGATGAGTTGTATGCTTTCGTTACTGATTCTAACGCAGATAGACGCAACGAACGACCTATTATCGATGCGCTGCACGAGATAGCTCCGCAGATTGTCTCGATTGCTGAATGCATGGTTATCGATGGCGTCGATGAGCGCCACTATGTTGCGGATTATGTCCACGCAATCCTCAATGGCGAAGGGCTGTCAGAAAGCTAATACGCATCTATGTGCCAGAATGGGGACTCACTTGATCGCCGAGTGCATTTAATCGGGTCTCTATCGAAACGGCGCGGGAGAACCCGTCTCCATTCATGGGACGGGGTGAAAGCGCCGCCTCTCCTTTCTTTTCCTTGACGTTCTACACCGTATATACTACAATGTAGAACATGGAACAGAAACGCGCATACCAGTATAGGTGTTATCCCACTGACGAGCAACAACAGGTGTTGACTCGCACGTTTGGTTGTGTGCGTTATGTGTATAATTGGGCGCTCCGCAAGAAAACCGATGCCTACTACAAGCAGAGTGAACGTCTTTACTACGCTCATCTGTCCTCTGCCTTGACTGACCTGAAGAAGCAAGAGGACACGATATGGCTCAGTGAAGTCGCTAGTGTTCCCTTGCAACAAGCCTTGCGCCACCTGGATAAAGCGTTCATCAATTTCTTTGAGGGGCGTGCCAGTTATCCCACGTTCAAAAAGAAACAGGGTCCTCAGTCGGCAACCTACGTAGGTACTGCCTTCAAGTGGGATGGAACCTTCCTCACGCTTGCCAAGATGGATGCGCCCCTGGACATCGTGTGGTCGCGTCCCTTGCCCGATGGATGCAAGCCCTCTACCGTGACTATCTTGAAGGACGGTGCAGGTCGCTACTTCGTCTCCATCCTGGTTGAGGAAGAGATCAAGCCCTTGCCCGTTACCCCGAAAATGATCGGGTTGGACCTGGGCTTGAAATCGATGGTCATCACTTCTGACGGTCATACTCACGGCAACCCCAAGTTTTTCGCCAAGGACGAGAAGAAGCTGGCACGGGCACAACGCCGCCTGGCAAAGAAACGCAAAGGTTCCAAGAACCGTGACAAAGCACGCAAGAAGGTTGCCAGAATACACGCTCGTATTGCCGATAGACGCCGTGACTATCAACACCAACTCTCGACTCAGATCATACGTGAGAACCAAGTCGTATGCGTCGAGAGTCTTTCCGTCAAGAACATGGTCCAGAACCACTGCCTCGCCAAAGCCATCTCCGATGTGGGATGGGGTGAGTTCCTCCGGCAGTTGGAGTATAAAGCAGGATGGTATGGACGGACCCTCGTCAAGATTGACAAGTGGTACCCGTCCTCCAAACGTTGCTTTGACTGTGGTCATGTTCTCGACTCCTTACCGCTTGATGTCCGTGTGTGGACCTGTCCCGAATGTGCGACGGTCCATAATCGTGATATCAATGCTGCAAACAATATCCTTGCCGCTGGGCTAGCGGTCCATGCCTGTGGAGAGTCGGTAAGACCTGGGGCGGTGAAAACCAACCCAGGCACGACTCGACGAAGCAGGAAAGTCCACTCGTGAGAGTGGGAATCCCGTCTGCCTTCAGGCGACGGGAGGATGTCAATCTAGTTCGTACATTACATTGGCGACCGCCGTTAAAGCTGCGGTCTCGGCACGCAGGATACGCGGCCCTAACGTGACTGGCTGCACGTTGTAACGCCGGGCCAGCATGATTTCTTCAGCCAGCAAACCACCCTCTGGACCTACGAATAGTACAACAGTAAGTGGGGTCTTCTTCTCCTGACGTTCGGCTACAGCAGTTCTCAAGGCATCGCGCAGGCTCAGGTCGTGCTCTTCTTCCCAGGGAATGAGCGCCAGGACACCTGGAGGAATGTCGTTGAGTGCGTGTATGAGTGGACGAATGGGCAATAGTTCTGGAAGGCGCGCACGTCCACATTGCTCGGTCGCTTCCTGGAGAATACGTTGCCAACGCTGAAGTTTGCTGGGACCTGCGTCTTCCAGTCCGGACATGGAACGGCGGCACAGGATAGGCGAGAAGACCGCCACGCCCAGTTCTGTACCCTTCTCCAGTATCCATTCGAAACGGGCCGATTTGAGCAAACCCTGACAGAGAATGACACGTACCGGCGATTCAGATTTGCCCGCACGCCGCTCTAATAGTTCGACTTCAACGCCAGTACGCCCACTCTTGACGACGGCGCACAGAACCTCGTCGCCGCTATTATCTAGCAACAGAAATTGCTCTCCAATGCCGAGATGTAGTACATCTTTTACCTGATGAGCAAGCTTTTCGGGCAGCATCACCAGGTTATTTTCACTTTTCAGCAATTCGGGAAATACAAAAAAACGGTGCATCGTTACTCTCGCTTACGCCAGACCAGGGCCAGCCAATCTTCGATCATGACCTGCTCAACCATTTCCAGGCCTGCTTCCTGTAGTGGTCCTTCGGCATCCTGACGCCGCGCCTCGATGATGCCACTGGTTACAAGTACTCCTTGTGGAGTCATAACTCGCGCCAGTTGCGGGGCGATTGATCCAATCACGTGAGCAATAATATTTGCCAGCACCAGGTCGTATTGACCAGCCACGCGTGTAGCCTCTGCATCGTCGAGCACACCCGGTACTACTTTGACGCGCTCACTTAAAACATTCAGGGAAACATTCGCGGCTGCACTCTCGACTGCTACGCTGCTGTTATCGATGGCGTAGACGCTCTCGGCACCTAATTTTGCCGCCGCGATAGACAGTATACCCGAACCTGTGCCAACATCCAGGACGCGCATTCCTGGCTGAACACGCTTCTCAAGTTCTTCCAGGCACATGCGCGTGGTGGGATGCAGACCCGTTCCAAAGGCCATACCAGGATCAAGCGTCAGGACAACTTCGTGTGGCTTTGGAGTATATTCGCGCCAGGAGGGTCGAATGACCAGGCGGCGTCCTATATGCGTGACGTGGAAGTATTCTTTCCAGGCATTCGCCCAATCTTCTTCGTTGACTGTGCGTGTCTCTAACTTACCGACGAAATGCGCTCCTAAACTCGAGAAGTGCCACAACCCCTCTTCTATGCGCTGGCGGGCTTCCTCTTCTTTGCCATCGAGAGGCACATAGCCACGCACATGCACAGGTTGACCTTGCAGAATACGATACTCCTGCCCTTCACCGATCAACTCTATTGGTTCCTCAATCGCCACGCCCTCAGACGTATAGCGGCTCAATAATTCGCTTACTGATTCCACGGCGTCTGGATGAACATGGACAGCTAACTCTAACCAATACATTACACAATCCCTGCTCTAAAAGCACCCTATGCGGGGTGCACATATATCATATAATAGTCATATGTGGTCTTTATTTGAAAACCACAGGACTTATAGAGGTTGATGGCTGGCACATTGTCGGTCTCGACGTCGAGCATGATCTGTCTCTGATCTCCGGTGGCACGAACGGTACGAATCGTTTCCTCTAATATCTGACGTCCATAACCCCGTCCTCTATAGTCGGGGACTACACCAAAGGCATAGATACCAATAAGACCTTGCTCGAACTCGTCAAGGCGAATAACACCAACGGGCTCCTGGCAGCTCAACTCTCCCTCGCCAAAGGTTGCCAGGTAGAAGTGACGCCAGGGGTCCTGCAAGAACTTTTTCAGCATCGCCCGCACGAATGGCTCGGGGTCACTAAAACTGGCTGTCTGCACGGCAACAAGCGCTTCCAGATCTTTTGCGTGGGCCTTGCGGAAAAATAAGTTTTCATCAAAAACGTAGCGCTCCTGGAAGCTTTCCAGGTCCATTTCGTGCTCAGAAAATGTATGTTTGCCAGCAACGGCTTTTGCACATGCCTGACCAGAAGCCGATCCTTGCTCGCAGACCAGGACCAGGCGATGAATACCCCTATCCAGGCACTCTTCTCTTGTGGCTGCAAATAATGTATGGAAGATGCCTTTATGCCTGTGGTCTGGATGAACCATAACAACGGCTTCTTTCTCTTCCGAGCCCCAGTTATCCAGGGAAAGGTAACCGACAAGCTTACCATCTACATAGTAGAGAAAATCATTGTACTCGGTACCCATACGCGCTCGTAACGCTACGAAGCTGAGGCGCATGTGTAAATTTTCGTAGCGGTTACAGATATCAGCCAGTTGCTCGATCTCCGCCAGATTGACATCAGTCAGCAGTGCTTTCTTCACAAGACCCTGTCGTTGAAACTGGGACATGTTCTCCTCCAGGTGTAAAAATAGAGCGGGCGACTGACCATCGTCCCGGAATCGCCCGCTATCCTTCTTTCTCATCGACGGCTTGTAGTGGCTATTCTTGAGCAATTAAAACACAGCGGGTTCCATGTATTCTCCAAAGGCCGCACGGAACACGTCCATGATCTCGCCAAGAGTAGCATAGGCTTTCACGGCTTCGATCAACGCTGGCATGGTGTTCTCTGTACCCTCGCTGATTCGACGCAGATTGTCCAGTGCACGCTTTACGGTGGCTGAATCGCGCTCCCGCCGCACACGCTGCAGGCGCTCAAGATGAGCCTTCTCGCCCGCATAGTCAACATAGAGCGTCGGAACCTTGACATCTCCCTCTGTGATATAGTCGTTGACGCCTACAATAGTACGATTATGCTGATCAACTTCTTGCTGATAACGGTAGGCCGACTCGGCGATTTCACGCTGGAAGAAACCATTCTGGATGCAGGCCAGCACGCCACCAAGCGCATCGATACGATTCAGGTAGTCCATGGCTGCATGCTCGGTCTCATCGGTCAGCGCCTCGATGAAGTAGGAGCCCCCCAGTGGATCGACAGTGTTTACGACGCCGCTCTCGCTGGCAATAATCTGCTGTGTGCGCAGGGCTATCAGAGCAGCCCTTTCTGTGGGTAGAGCCAGCGCCTCGTCGAGCGAATTGGTATGCAATGAGTTGGTACCACCTAGAACAGCTGCCAGCGCCTGAATAGCTGTACGTACTATATTGTTTTCGGGCTGCTGCGCGGTCAGAGAGACACCTGCGGTCTGAGCATGGCAGCGCATCATCCACGAACGTGGGTCTTTCGCTCCGTAGCGTTCACGCATCAGTCTGGCCCAGAGACGCCGTCCAGCTCGGAACTTGGCGATCTCCTCAAAGAAGTCGTTGTGTACATCAAAGAAGAAGGAGAGGCGGGGTGCGAACTCATCGATCTTCAATCCACGCTCCAGTGCGGCGTTGACATAAGCCAGGCCATCGGCAAGAGTAAAGGCCAGTTCCTGTACAGCGGTCGCGCCAGCTTCGCGGATATGATAGCCGCTGATACTGATTGTATTCCAGCGCGGCATATTGCGCGTGCCAAATTCGATGGTATCCGTTACCAGCCGCATCGATGGTTCAGGAGGGAAGAGGAACTCTTTTTGCGCAATGTATTCCTTTAATATGTCGTTTTGTAGTGTGCCACCCAGAGACGCCATAGGGAAGCCGTGTTTCTCCGCGTTGGCGATATACATTGCCCAGATGACTGCCGCAGGGCTATTAATGGTCATCGAAGTCGTGATCTTATCCAGCGGCAGGTCGGCATACAAGATTTCCATATCCGCCAGGGAGGAAATGGCCACGCCACACTTGCCAAACTCACCCGCCGCCAGCGGATGATCGGTATCATAGCCATACAGCGTTGCCATATCGAAAGCTGTGGAGAGGCCTGTCTGACCTTGCTTTAACAGATATTTGAAGCGTGCGTTAGTATCTTCGGCGGTACCAAAGCCTGCGAACATACGCATAGTCCATGGTTTGGCACGATACATAGTCGGCTGCACACCACGCGTATAGGGATACTCGCCCGGTAGCGCAAGATCGCGCGTATAATCGAGCGACGCATTATCCTGCGGGGTATAGATACGGTTCACCGGCACACTTGAAGTTGTCATCAGATCCTCGCGCTCCGGCATACGCTGCAACGATTTCCTGACCGTCGTCTCTTCCCAGACCGTGCGTTTTACTGTCAGACGCTCTAATTCCGCTTTATCAAAAAGGGTTCCTTGTTCGACAACAGGCTGCGTTGCCTCTATCGATTTCTGCTCAAGCATAGTGGTAGGGTCTCCTCCGAGAGTTGCAAGGCAAGAAGTGGATGGCTTCTGCACTTATTTTTGCAATATATTACTTATCACGATATATTGTAATACTTATGTATGGGGATTGCCAGTTTCAGAAGATCAGCGACCCCGTAGAGGCACAGCCTTGTGTGTGTCGGGTGTCCGATGAAGAGGAAACGCCCGGCACACGCAAGGCTGTGCCTCTACGGGGTCGCCGCTATACTTCGACGGACATGGCGACGGCACCACCACCTCCAAGGCAGAGGGTTGCCAGGCCACGGCCACCACCACGGCGACGAAGTTCGTAGATCAGCGTTGTGAGGACACGCGAGCCGCTGGAGCCGATAGGGTGGCCCAGAGCGATTGCGCCACCGTTGACGTTGACACGCGACCAGTCCCAGTCGATTTCGCGTCCATTGGCGAGCGCCTGAGCAGCAAATGCTTCGTTGATCTCAATCAGATCGAAGTCGCTGATCTTCAGACCTGTGCGCTCTAATACACGGTTGACAGCAAGCGGTGGAGCGGCGAAGACGTAACGTGGTGTGATAGCAGCGGCGGCATAACCTGTGATACGCGCCAGCGCTGTCATATTGTGCGTCTGGGCAAATTCCTGGTCCACAACTACGGTTGCCGATGCGCCGTCGCTCAGGCCAGGTGCGTTACCAGCAGTGACTGTACCGCCTTCCTGGAAGGCAGGCATCAGTTTCGCCAGAGCATCCATTGAACTATCGCCACGAACAGGCTCATCGGTATCGACTGTGAGCGCGCCTTTCTTCTGCTTGATCTCAATAGGCACGATCTCTTCTTTAAAACGACCGGCGGCTGTTGCGGCGGCGGCTCGCTGGTGACTTTGCAGCGCGTAGCGGTCCTGCTCTTCGCGCGTGACACCGAATTTCTCGGCGATGATCTCTGCTTCTTCGCCCATATGGATATCTTCGAAGGCGCACCACAGGCCGTCATGGACAACGCTATCGACGAGCTTGCCATCGCCCATACGGTAACCAGTACGTGCTTTCAGCAAGAGATAGGGCGAGGTGCTCATGCTCTCCATGCCGCCTGCCACAAAAGCCTGAGCGTCGCCCACACGAATAGCCTGTGCCGCCAGCATGATTGCCTTTAGACCAGAACCACACACCTTATTGACGGTTACAGCAGGAATACCAACCGGGAGACCCGCGTGAATAGCAGCCTGGCGAGCAGGGGCCTGGCCCACACCGGCCGATACCACATTGCCCATAATCACTTCATCGATAGCTTCTGGATCTATCCCCGAACGACGTACAGCTTCCTTTATCACAATCGCTCCTAATTGTGGAGCCGTAAAACTGGCAAGATTGCTCAGAAATTTCCCCGTTGGCGTCCTCGTTGCACCTACAATTACGGGGATACGCTCTGTCATGATCTGTCTTCTCCTCTAGTTATTACAACATTGTGAACTCGAATATGTGTATTAGATAGTTTTTTCATTGTATCTTCCAGACTTGAGTAGGGTCAAATAACTTCTGGGCTGTGTTAAAAGTTGCCCGTAGCGGCATGCCTTGCGTGTGCCGAGTGCGTGGGGAGCACCACACTTGAGCGTCAGAGAATTCCTCCCAAGCGACTCGGCACACGCAAGGCATGCCGCTACGGGTCGTTTGAATCGCCTGTTTGTTGGTGGAAGAGGTTGTAAACCGCGTCCCTACAGATGTAACATTGTTACGGTTTTGCAGGCAATGAGCCCATCTTGACCTTTGGAGGCACTTTCATGTCCCACATAGAATCGGGTACTTGCTTAGGCACTAATAACTGGAACTTGTCATAGACCGGCTTTCCCGTACTAGAATCAGTTGCATCCTGCAACACGTTTACGGGTTTGTATTGCATGTCGAGTAAGAGTACAACTCCAGCATCGTCACGAATACGATAGACATCCTGGCCCTGAAACTGGCCTTTGCCCAGGTATATGGCCTTGTCGGAGTTTAGATCTTTGCGCAACTGGGTCAAATCGAATATGGAATCGTCAGTCATCCAGGCGTCGGCGTTCCATTGCGCAACGTCGTGCATCATATCGATGCCCAGCGTCTTGTGACCATCACTGATGGCCATCACGTCCAGCTTGCCAGCTATGGTGGTTTCGACGTTCATATCATCCGTTGCCATGTCGTGGTAGCTTTCGACATGGTAACTCTGGCCCTTGCTGTCAACTACGGTCTGACTATGATAGATTACATAACTATTCCATGATATGCTGGCAGGCACGGCAAAGGCTGTGCTCGGACCCAGGAAGGCAAAATATAGCAAGCTCACTGTGGCGGTGACGAGGACGGCAGCGGCAGCCACCAGCCCGGCAAGTCGCACCGGAATGCGGCGTGGGCTATTTCTATAGGGCGTGGCCGGACGCATAAAAGGGGGTGGAGCTGGCGCGCGATTACGGCTACGCGCTGCTATAGCCGCCATAACGGCCTGATCAACACGTGCGGATGGCTGGCTGGCTTCGAGACCAGCGACTAATTGCGTTGCACGGCTAATAAGGCGTTGCTCACGTGCGCAGTTCAGGCAGATTTGCAAATGACCTGTAATTGCGCGTATCTGGTAGGGATTCAGGTCGTGCGATACGGCCAGGTAGAGGCGCACAACGGCGCATACTTCCGGGCCAGTTGCTCCTAAAGGAGGCAGTGGGGGCAGATCGGTGTTGTTCATTTGCGCTTCTCCCGTTTTCCAACACCTTCTTTGCTCAAACGCAGGTATTGTTCAGCAAACATTTTTTTAGCACGTGAAATCCTTGTTGCAGCGGCATTTGGTGAGATGCCCACAATCTCCGCTATCTCCTGGTAGGGAACTCCCTGTGCCGCACTGAGTACAAGCGCGATGGCATATTCTTCCGGCAGATGCGAAAGGGTATGCCGGATCAGTTCCCGCTCTGCAATCTCTGGAATGCCTCCTGTATCGGAAAGAAACACAGAAGCATCATCGTTCATTATGTCCTCGTTAGGATCGTCATTGCGACGATGCCCAAGAGGCCACCACGAAATACGTTTACGTCTACGCAATGCATCTACACAGAGATTGGTAGCTATCCGGTAGAGCCAGGCAGAAAGATGTTCGCGTTCATATAACCCATTCCAGGAGGTACAGGCACGTACAAATACCTCCTGGGTTACGTCATCGGCGTCATCCTGATTGCCGAGCAGACGGTAAATATAGGAATGAATGGGACGCCGGAACTGCTCATAAAGCTTACTTAGGGTAACCTCATCCACTGTATTAGCCCCCTGGCGGTCCGCATGTTTTTCCACTGGCATGCTGGTAGATACTCTCTCTCTCAAGGAGACCTCCCTAAGGAGTACTCCAACAGGTTGTGCCTGTAGTATACCAGGAATAGCTACTGAATAGAACATGAGTAGGAGATGCCTCCATTATTTTCCTATGGATTGTAGTATTTTCTACTTATTCCCTACCACGTTGCATATCCCGAACATTTACAGAAGTGTTTTTGCTCCTTTTATAAGAGTTTCTAACTGAGAGATAAGTCCTACTTCCAGACTGAAATTGGCGATTGGCAACCAGAATCATATTTACATTGATCGGTACTATTGTACTATACATTTCCGCGTTATTTTTAACGCACTATTACATACCGTAGTGGCATGCCTTGCGTGTGCCGCGTGCGCCAGGATGTCTCCCTCCCCACGAGACGAGGTCCACGCATCCACCCAAGGCATGCTACCCATTTCAGTGAACGGGTGATCCATCTGATTCCTCGCGGGCTTCGCCCGCCCGGCACACGCAAGGCATGCCACTACGGGTCGATAGGTGCGTATAAACCACGACCGACCTGGTAGATCAGCTGGTCCTCACGCATTCTACGGAGTAGTTTGAGCGTGCCGGAGTAGTCCCTATGCAGGCTGTGGGCTATCTCGGTCGGTGTGAGAGGGAAGCCACGGCTGGTCATCAGGTCGAGTACACTCTGGTAGTCACTGTGCGTCCAGCCATGCTGGGGCTTGAGCAGGGCAAGGATTTTCGGCGGGAATGCACGTGGTGCAATATGTTCTGGTTTCGTCCATGCGTAGCGCCCAACGACGGGATTCAGGCTCGGCGGCGCTACAACATACCCATCCTCGGCTACCAGGTCGATACCAGGGCCAAGAAAATCCTTCTGACTGCTTACCATTAGCGTTTTCTTACAGGTGAAGTACAGGTGCCAGCCACCATCACCCGTACTCACCAGCCCCGTCTGTGGCACAGGAACAATTGGGACTGCGGCCAGCGCTCCACCACGCTCAGGACTGACCGTTATTACCAGCAGTCCGGCCCCGGTCGCAATTCCAATATTAGCATGCGGATCGTCCTCCCACCATTCCAGAATGTCCCGCAATCTTGTCGTGGCACCTGCTCTACCAGCAGGTCTGATGGGATGATTGCCCTTACGCCGACAACCAGCAGAACCGCAAGTACAGGTTCCAGCAGGATAGATGATACTGTGTAGAGGAAAAACACGCCAGCCTCTATCTATATAGCTAATCGCACTTATCAGCATCAGATCACGATTACAGGCGTTTTCAGTAGAAGAAGAGGAAACCGGACGAGGAAATGCGCTCTCTTGCGACATCTTTTTTATCTTTCGTCTGAAAGAATGTATAGTACAGGGAACAGTATACGGTTACACAGATCAATGCCTCTTTGCTTCGACATGTGCTCCTTTCACAACCAGGAACGGCCTCTGCGTAACCTTATCGACACATCTGGATTAATCTTTAACCGTTTTTTCCTACTTTTGTATAAGTGGTTCATGTTCGTTTTGTTGAATTAATGTATTGATGAGTTTTTCCTACGCTGCTTCTTGTACTGACGTTTGAGATGAGATATCCTGGTAAGCTCATCCTTCAGCTAGTTTAATCCTGAGCTTTCATTGCTCCCCAAAGATTGCCGCGCTCAGGATGCATATATACATTTTTATATACTATTTTGTTGCCTCATATACTATAAATAGGCATGCAGGTGGGGACATAAAGGGGATGAAGGACGCATCTATTCCGGTGAACTATCAAGATGGTAGCACGATCTGCATAGGGATGGATGCACTGACAGACCGTTGTAGAGAGACCCTCTGGTGCCTGCGATTAATAATGGTTGTCTCTTTGGACTCGTCATAGCAGACCCGTCCAGGTCCGAGCAAGAGAAACGGCTACCACCGTTGGCCTCATTGCCCAATTAGAGACCTGTCTGCCATGACGACTCCTTCGACAAAAGAAAGGAACAGAGTTTCATGAAAATGGTGAGAATCCAGAAAGAACAGGCAATCCGCTCTGAGAATCCCGTCGCAGTCCTCGAACTGACCGATACTGACCTGGCGAAGGTACAAGGAGGCACCCCGGCCAGAGACGAGTGGCAGTGCGACAATTATGGCGACAATAACGATGACAACGGCAATACCTACTCCAATCATTTTGATCTGCTGAACAACTTCCTCAACAACCTCCTCTAGTGAAGAGGTAAGAAGTGGTATGCGTTCCCGTCTCGTCGCAACATCGGTACGTGCGTCTTGATACTATGACACCGCTACCATTGCGACGAGACGGGGACCTGACCTCAACTCTAGCTTTTGTTCTCTATCGGCGCTCCTTTTATTGCTGGTAATGCTCGACGATCTCCGCCGGACGCGCCTGGGCTTCCTCAGGATTGAGGCCCGCGTTACGCCGCGCGCGACGCTGCCGCAGTAGATCCCAGCATTGATCAAGGCTTACCTCAAGCGCTTGCATACGGGCATGCTGGTCTTCTTCTAGCCCACCTGCCTGCGACTTTTGCATCAGCTTGTGTTCCTCGTCGACCAGCGCCTGAATGCGATGCAGAATTTCTTGATCGTCCATCTTATCCTCCTAGAGTATCTCTATCTTTTGCTATTATTGTCTACAAACATAGGCCGTGCAACATAATATCACACCTCAGCGCTTCTTGCTCAGATCCCCACTACATCCTATGCCGGGCAGATCAAGAAGAAGGGACACGTGGGACAGCGAAATGGCTCGGCAGGGTGCGCAGGATATTCATTCTGCTCCAGTCCTCTAATACTCTGCTCCACTTCGTCACGCAGACTCTGCTCTTTCTTCGCGCTCAACGTAATCGGTACCACTTCGCCTGTACTCATGTTGTGGCTATGTAGTTCAACGTTTTGCCCTGGATGAAGTTGTCTATAGGCCATTGCATAAAATAATTCGCGCGTATCAGCCACTGGCTTGTCTTTGCGCTTGCCAAAACGCGTACGTACAAACCTGGTCGCTTTCACTTCTGGCGCTCTGGATGCTTCGACACGGTCAACTGTAACATGGACCGTTTTCCCCGCTATGTCTACATTGAATTGCGAGCGCATATCCCAGGTTACATCTTCTTGTATGCTCAGGGTGCGCCGTACCGCTTCAACAATCTCATGCCCATGCTCCTCGTACATAGGCCCAAAGGGAGCGTCAAGCCCTCCCAGATCCTGCCAGTGTTGTGTGTAAAGTTGCTGGATCTCCTGCTGTGTCGGTAGCGAATTTATTTGTTTTCCCTCTACATTGCTACCCCGCATTTTCTCTCGCAAGGCTTCAACTGTTTTCTGGGTCGCGTGCCAGAAAAGTTGGTAGCTATCTACCTCGCTCACAAAACTATAAATAGTACTATAAGCATATTGGCGCGGACAATGCTGATACGCTTCGATAGCTGAGGCGCTGAGCGTCTGCGGCTTCATTGCGTTGATAAAATCGTTGCCCGGTTGCGACGACTGTAAGCCCGGCTCTGCGGCACTTTCATCAGTAACACCGACCTCCCAGCGTAACTTGATAATACGTTCATCAGACGACCCGGCTTCCAGGGCATCAATGTATGGTGAACGTTTGTATTTGACTTTGCCGTAACGTTCACTGTAGCTGAGGACCAGGTGATCACGTGCTCTCGTCACTCCCACGTAGAAGAGACACGACTCGCCACTTTCATGTGCTGCACGCCCAACGCTCTCCTCTGGCAACATACCCACGGGCGCTTCTACAGGACTCGAACGTGCCTGTAAGGGAAAACGCCGCTGCACCAGTCCTGGCATATAAACCACCGGGAACTCCAATCCCTTACTGGCATGAACGGTCATGACACGAATGATATCTGCATTGTCCTCTGTACTATCCTCAGTACTCTGACGACTATTACCATCCTGTCGTAATAACACGAGTAGACTGAGATATTCGAGAAAGCCTTTCACACGTTCTTCAAGTGTCAATGCTATAACTTGCTCGCTGGCCTGCTCCTGATTTGTTTCCTGCAGATGCTGTCGGATACGTATCTGTTGCTGCTGATCATAATGACGCGCCAGTTGCAATAACCCATCATAGTCGGCGAGGATTGCATGACTCTGTTTGCTTCCGTCGTTGAGCAGGCCGCGCACGAGCGACGTTTCAATAAGAAGATATTGTGCAAGGAGCGACCATATATCGGGCGCACGCCGTAATGCCTGTATAATGTCAGCCAGCCTTAATAGAGCATGTCGTCCCTGCACGCTCATACCCGCTGGCGCTTCACCTTTGCTGATCAGTATCCCTGGATTTGTCTTTTGCTCACGCGCCGCCAGCAGCAGTGCTTCGATGTCACTTTGACTTAAAGGATGCTCAAGCTGACGAGCGGCACGCAGAATACCCATGCCACTGGGATCGGTCAGGAGCAGGATAACGGAGAGGACATCCTTGATATGCTCTTGCTCAAGCATGCCCCCACGCTCGATAACTGGCAAACCTGCCTTTGCAAGGGTGCGCGTGATTTTTTGCGCCTGAGCGCGCGTCCGGCAGAGCACAATCATGTCCTTGTATGCAAAGCCATTGTTGTATCTGTACTGAATATCTCTTACAAGCCCGGCTAGCTCGCTCGCTTCATCGGTTGCTTTTGCCAGTGTAACGTACGTATCGGCCTGCGTGAGGCGCACAGGCTGATTCTTCCCTGGCTCCTGTCCCAATTCAAGTTGCACGCAGCGGAACGACTCTGCAATGGTGACGAGATCGGGCCGCGAACGGTAATTTCGGCTGAGCGGCAAGACAACCGCTCCAGAAAAATCAGTCGTGAACTGGCTAATATTGGCCGGTGAAGCCCCGCGAAATCCATAAATCGCCTGGTTGGCATCGCCTACTACCCATACACGTTGATCCTCGCCTGCCAGTTCTCGCAACAAGACGCCGCTGGCCCGGTTCACATCCTGGAATTCGTCAACAAGGATGTGCTGGTACTTCTGTTGCTGTTCGTGCAATACCTCTGGATGTTCGCGAAAGAGCTGTACTGTCAGTGCGAGCAGACCGCCGAAGTCGCTATCACCTCTACGCGCAAGTGCCTGTTGGTAAAGCGCGTAGACTTCAGCAACTTCTCGCGCTTTTTCTGCTTTTTGTACCATCTCTTCATCGTGTGCGTGCTGAAGCATACGTTGCGCAAGTTGTGCATATTCCTCCGGCGATACAAGCTCGTCTTTAGCACGTGAGATGGCTTTCAAAATATCTGGAAAGTAATACGCGGGCGACTGCAACTTCTGGTAGTGACGCAGATGCATAGCATTTGACATTTGTCGCAGCAGGAAATAACCCTCCGCTTCATCAATTAACGTGAAATCTTCGCGTAATCCCACCAGTGTCCCATACTGGCGTAATATATCGGCACAGAAGGCATGAAAGGTACTCACCTTGGGTAATGAGTAGAGTGTCTGTATGCTACTGCCTATGCTGCCCCCGCCGAGCACCTGCTGCAAACGTTCTTCCATCTCTTGAGCGGCCTTACGCGAGAAGGTCAGCGCCAGGATACATTGTGCAGGTACATCGAGCGCGCGAATAATATATTCGGTGCGGCCAATAAGTGTACTGGTCTTGCCACTTCCTGGTCCTGCCACGATAAGGGCAGGTGTAGGTGCCTCGATCGCCGCTCGTTGAAATTCGTCATACTGTTTTTTTGCCGTGGGATGCACGGTTGATGTAGCTTCTGCGACGTGCGATCGGGCGGGAGATGTTGCCAGGATGGCCGGTGATGTTTTGAGCATACCTGCCAGTCGGTTAAGCATAGCCGCATTGGAGACAGCGAATATGCTGGCCAGGGAGGCTGGCGAGGTCTGTTGTGCCAGGTAGCGTGCTCGTACCCGTTCGAGGGGCATCAACAGCTCAGCGGCAAAAATATTGGCGGCGATCTCGCGCTGACTTCTTGGATCATAATGCTCACCGATACCTGTAGCATCCTGGAATTGCTCCTGCTCAAGCATCATGCCTTCCTGCACATCCGTGTCTTGACACGCATCGGAGTGTGAGAGTCCGGGGATATGCTGCTGCTCATCTTGCTGCTCGATAAGTGTGCTGAGATCACCGAGCAAGCTTTGTATACACTCATTACCATGACAGTGCAGCACGACATGACCCAGCTCATGCGCAAGAGTGAAGCGTCGGAACGTCTCTGGCAGATTGCGACACAGCCAGATCAAATTCTCACCTTCATCAGGGTCTACATAACCGTACGTTCCGGCTGGCTCATCATCAGGGTGAAATGTTTCAACGTGAAAACCGAGCCAGGCCACCAGTTCATCCAGTGAGGTTCGCTCCTCTTCACTTCGATGCTCCTCCTGAAAACTCTGAAGGAGGAGACGCGCAGCAGCCTCTGCCATTATGCGCATACCTGTATCCATAACTGCCTCTCAAATAGTATAACTTTCCCGCTTTATTATAAACCATGCTGGCTCTTTCTATTTCTTGCACAGAGCATGGTAAATGGAAAAAAGATTTTTCCAAATCTGCCGCCTGGTCCGTAGAGGCATGCCTTGCGTGTGCCGCCTAGTCGAGATGTGATCGCGGGGAACATCTCCTCTACGGGACACGCGGCACACGCAAGGCATGCCTCTACGGGACTGTTGAAGTGCCCTGTCTGTCTGATATAATAAGGCAGCAGGATAGAAATAGTACTAACCTGCTATTTAATGAGGTGGCACACATGCAAGCAGAAGAGATACTTACGCAGGCGAAAGCCAGCACTGAACTTCCACATGGCTGGGTTATCTTTCCGCTTTTACGCCAGAAAGTCAGGCTGGCCATTTTTGGATGGGCATTCGGAATTCTTATGGGCCTGGGCCTTTTTGCAATGGTAGCATTTGCCGTTATCCCTGATAATTATCAGCGTGGTTTCGCGTCGGCTCTCTTTACAACTCTTCTATTAGGCATCTTCTTGTTCATCGGGCTGGGCAGTCTGTGGGCGCTTATCATGGATGTGCAGCGCCTGCTACAGGCTGATAAACATGTTCTTGTGCTCACGCCAGAAGACTTTGTAAAGCAGGAAGGTGATAAAATCGTTCATGTACCATGTATAAATATACGCCATGTTACTGCACGAGGAACTCCCCCACCTGATCGTTCAGCCCCTAAAGAAAGCGCGGTCAGCCAGGTCTCTGGAGTAGGAGAGAATGTGGCGGGTTTTTTCTTTGGGCGCGGATTCACCTCAGCCGCATCACGTTCCGGCTCTCGTTCTCTCTGGAGACAGCGACGTACTCCTACGACGCTGGCTCTCGTTGATACGCGTACCGATGAAGAGGTGATTATCACCAGTGATAATGCATTTGGGGATCCTTTTATGATTGCAGCTCTGTTAAAACAGTATGCTGCTGATAAACAGCAGATCTACAATTAGTTCTTTCTCTTAATACAGAAATGGAGGAACAATGCTGCTCGCGATTGACATCAGCAATAGCAATATTAAGTTTGGCCTCTACGATGGTACAAAAATGAAGCAACACTGGGTTGTATCAACGGCCCGGCAGCGTACTACTGATGAATATGCCATGGTACTCAGCGATCTGTTTCGCCACGCCAGCTATTACCTTACTGATGTTGATGATATTATCATCTCCAGCGTTGTACCTCCATTGACTCCAGTCTTTCAGGATCTGGCGCTGCGTTACTGTGACAAAGAAGCCTTTGTGATTACCCACGAACTTGATCTGGGCGTGAAACTGCTCGTTGATAATCCGTGGGAAATTGGCTCGGACCGCATTATGACAACATTAGCTGTCCATCATCTCTATGGCGGACCCGCTATCATCATTGCTTTTAGTACTGCAACTACTTTTGATGTCGTCTCTGCCGAAGGCGATTTCCTCGGTGGTGCCATCGCGCCAGGGCTGGTCATTTCTGCTGAGGCGTTGAGTAGCGCTGCTTCACGCCTCTACCGCGTAGATATGACGCCTCCGCGTTCAGCTCTGGGCAAAAACACTATCGAGAACATGCAGTCAGGCATTATTTATGGGCATGTTGGATTGGTACAGGGGATGATATCCCGTCTCTCTAAAGAGATTCCGGGCGTGACGAAGGACAGTGATGTAAAGGTCATTGCGCATGGCGGCCTGGCACAATTAATGGCCCCCATCATCCCCGAAATTCAGCACGTCAATCAATACCTGCCCCTCGAAGGCTTAAGACTCGCTTACACAATACTGTGTGCGTGATCTCCTCATGCGCTCGAACATACTTATAGGGTGGGAACCACTCCCACCTGCTTCGAGGAACTCTTCTCTCATCAAATCTGTTCATGCAGTGCCCTCTGGTACACTGAAAAAGGAAGGGTGGGGGTTGTGCTGTAAATATCGAAACAGGAGGAACATTGTGGCTAAGAGAGATAGAAGTTCATGCAAGTGGTGTAGCAGGAAAGGCATCGCCTTTATTATATTTCTTATGATGGGCTTATTAGCGGCCTGTGAAGGTAATTCCCATACCCAACTGCACATACACAATCACAAAGAAAGTTATCTACAATACTATACCGAAGCTGATATACAACAATTCGAAAGTACCATTGCTGGACGCCAGAAGCAACACTCCGCACAAATATCTCTATTGCATAATCAAGCAAACGACTTACTCAAGCGTTTTCAGCAGGAAGTAAATCATTGGGGCAATACGCACCTGTACCATGATCCCTATAATGGCTTCAGCTATAAACCGGACTATGAGTACAACCAGGCGCAAGGTTTTGGCTCGAACGCCGATGAAGCTGTGAACAACGCTCACACGGCAGGCGACTATCGGGCTGCCATCGCGCTTATCACAACTGATCTTGCTCATCTACAGGCAATGGAGTCTGATGAGGCCGATAAGACGCCATGGAACCAGCCTCATGCCAGTGATCTAAAATTGATTCACTATCATCACCTTTCCGGCCAGATCATCATAGTATCGTTTATTGAGCAAGCATGTCGCATTTACCAGGATGGGAAGCTAATCAAATCTTTCCAGGTTACTACTGGACACTTTGGCGATCCTTCTCCGCCCGGTCTCTGGCATATTTTTCGGCGCAGAGCGCCTGCCATATTCAGATCTTACGCTCCCGTTGGATCACCTTCCTGGTACCCTCCAACCCCGATCAGTTATGCGATGGAATACCATGAGGGCGGCTATTATCTCCATGATAGCTGGTGGAGGGTCTACTATGGCCCCGGCACCAATTTCCCCCACTATGATCCTGGTGGTGAGCGTTTCGCAGGTAATGGTAGTCATGGCTGTATTAATCTGCCATTGCGCGCCGCAGCCTGGCTGTATGCTAATACAGGCTATGGGACAGCAGTAATCACATATTAAACCTGGCAGGGTTATCCGTAGCGGCATCCCTTGTGGATGCCAGACTTGCACTAAGGCTATCCGTAGTGGCATCCCTTGCGGATGCCGGGCTTGCGCTCTAAGGAGGAAAAAAGCAAAAGAAAACCCGCCTATACAGGCGGGTGGAATGGCAACGTCCTATTTTCCCATGGGGCTGCCCCCAGAGTATCATCGGAGCTGGAAAGCTTAACTTCCGTGTTCGGGATGGAAACGGGTGTTTCCCTTCCGCTATAGTCACCATCCCACCTGCATGTACAAACAGGTCTCAGTAGGACACTCCCTGGTGGAGATGAGGGGATTCGAACCCCTGACCTCCGCCGTGCAAAGGCGGCGCTCTTCCAACTAAGCTACATCCCCTGGTGGGGGTGGGCCTTCCTGGACTCGAACCAGGGACCTCAGTCTTATCAGGACTGCGCTCTAACCACCTGAGCTAAAAGCCCGTACAACAAAGACTCAGGAAAAACCCGAACAACTGAAGAGTGGTAAGGCTTGACAATAGTGTCAGATGTTAACCTATCATTGATAAGCCGGTTCATCGTAATCTCACTTTTCAGTGAGAACCGACCTGAGAGTCGATTGATAGCTATAAGCATCAATCAAAGCTCCCTAGAAAGGAGGTGATCCAGCCGCACCTTCCGGTACGGCTACCTTGTTACGACTTCACCCCAATCACCGACCCCACCCTCGACGCTTGCCTCCCTTCGAAGAAGGGTTAGCCCAGCGGCTTCAGGGGTTGCCGACTTTCGTGGTGTGACGGGCGGTGTGTACAAGACCCGGGAACGTATTCACCGTGATGTGCTGACTCACGGTTACTAGCAACTCCAACTTCATGCAGGCGGGTTGCAGCC
>WNGD01001815.1_pt1 | contig 39465 bp, 30 predicted proteins | sample 5400671 | NCBI WGS metagenome assembly WNGD01 (sample SAMN13153369, study PRJNA577476) | soil metagenome | isolation source: 40 cm soil or saprolite under grassland replicate 2 | place: USA:California | collected 2016-06-15 | reverse complement strand
GTTCCATGCAAGTATGCCCACGGCATGACGTAGCATTGCCGAACCGGATCCTTATAGAACGGCTGGTGCATGTGCCACAGAAATGAGACCAGAATAGGCTGCATAGTGGCAAAATATGGTACCGCGGATTGCGCGGATTACTTAGATTGAAATCCGTGTAATCCGCGGCTGATTATCATGAAAACTCTGGACCGCTATATCTTCAAGGAGATTCTCTTTCCCACACTCATCGCCCTGGCGGCATTGACGTTTGTCGCGTTGCTCGCCTTCACTCGCGAAATCGGGTCGCTGTTGGAGGTGATTGTCCGCCAGTCGGCCACGACTGCGGAAATTTGGGCGATCTGCGTAGCGATCGTTCCCCCCGTTCTAACTTTTACCATTCCGATGGCGTTGCTGGTAGGCCTTTTGACAGGATTCGGCAGAATGTCGTCCGATGCGGAGGCCGTCGCGTTCCGTGCCGCGGGTATTTCGATGAACCGCCTGCTCCTCCCGGTGCTGCTCCTGGCTATTCCGGCGTGGGCGGCTGACGCGGCTCTCAACGTCTGGATCGCGCCCCGGGCGGCGGCTCATCTCCGCGATCTGAAATATGAGATGGCCGTCAGACAGGTACCGCTGGAAGTCAAACCGCGAGTGTTCAATGAGAGCCTGACGAACCTCATCCTTTACGTAAAGGACATCGCGCCGCAAGGATTGACCTGGCAAGGAATCATGCTGGCCGACATGTCCAAGCCGGACGAACCGCGAGTGACATTTGCGCGCTCGGGCACTCTGGTGAAGGATGAAGAACACCGCGCGTTTCAGCTCACACTGGCCGACGGCAATACGCACGTGGTCTCGCCTCTCTCGCCGAATCGTTATTCCTTCACTACCTTCGAGACGACAACAATTCCGATACCGATGCCACAGGCGCCGCCAAAACCGGACAAAGTCTCAATTTCAGAAATCCCAACTCGCACGATCTGGGACAACGTTCAGGCCGCAACGGCAACAAGTGAGGAGCGCGTGGAATTTCACCGCCGACTCGCATTGCCGGCTGCATGTTTGGTATTTGCACTCGTCGGATTGCCTCTCGGTGTCTCGACAACGCGCGGAAGCAGATCAATGGGTCTGATCCTCAGCTTGATCGTGATGCTCGTCTACTATCTCGCCTTCATCGGCGGGACACGGATTGCAGACAACGGAGAGTTCTCCCCCTGGATTGGCGCCTGGATGCCGAACTTCGGATTCGCTGTGCTGGGCCTGATTCTGCTCGCGCGGTCCGACCGTGAGTACGAGAACCTCGTTCTCAGCCGGCTCGCTGCAGCCATGCGGTGGGGATCCGATAGGTTCACGGCGGTGCGGCCCACCCGAAAGCGCTTGAGCCGGTGGGCCTATTCGCTAACGCATCATCCGAAATTTTTCCGTCTTCTCGATCTTTATGTTCTGCGGGGCTTCTGGTTCTTTTTCGTACTGGTGCTGGTGGTGTTCGTATCGTTGTTCATCATTGTCACGCTTTTCGAGCTTCTGCCGGACATCGTCAAGAACAAGGTGGACACGTCGATTGTCGTCAGCTACTTCGTATTTCTGCTGCCCCAGATTCTGTACTACGTCATTCCGCTCACGGTTCTTCTCGCAATACTCATCAACCTGGGTACGCTTACGAAAACCAATGAAATCCTGGCGCTGAAAGCAGGCGCCGTCAGCCTATACCGCATGGCCATGCCGTTGCTGGTCATGGGACTGATGCTGTCCGCCGCGATTTACTTCGTGCAGGACTTCATGCTGCCTTATGCCAATCAGCGGCAAGATGAATATCGCAACGTCATCAAAGGCCGCGCCCCGCAGACGTATCGGGATCCGCAAAGGAAATGGATGGTTGGTTCCGACGACCGGGTCTATCACTATAGCTACTTCGACCCGGCGCAGAACCTCTTTGGCGGCATCTCGATCTTTGCTTTCAAACCGAACACCTTCGACCTGGCCGAATGGGTTTTCGCCACGCGCGCAATGTGGAACGGATCGTCCTGGGTGTTTGAAGACGGCTGGATTCGGCGGTTAAACCCGAACGGCGATCCGGACTATCAAGCCTTTGACAGGCTCGACTTCCCGGATGTCGATAATCCCGAGTATTTCAAGAAGGAAGTCCGTACCGCATCGCAGATGACGTACATGGAATTGAAGCGGTACGTCGACGAGCTGAAGCAAAGCGGATTCGACGTCACCAACCTGATGGTGGATCTCTATCGCAAGCTTTCGTTTCCTCTGGTCTCGTTCATCATGGTGATCATCGGGATTCCCTTTTCATTCACCACCGGAAAGAGAGGCGCCTTCTACGGAATCGGATTATGCGTGGCCGTCGGAATCATCTACTGGTCCACCTTCGAGCTATTCGACAAACTGGGAGGGATCAACCGGCTCTCCCCACTCATTGCCGCATGGTTCCCGAATTTGATTTTCGGATTCGGCGGCATCTGGATGATGCTGCGGGTGAAAACGTAGGACAGGGTAGAACCGCGGATTACGCGGATTAGTTCAACCTCTTTTTGGCATCAAGCGCCAGTGGGTCTTTATCGGCTTTTTGCTTAATCCGCGTTGTGGGCATCGTCTTCTCCTCTTCTCAGGGTCGATTACTTCTGCCTGTATTGTACTTTATGGCTGGAGTTGGCTGAGGTCCTAACCAATGTTGCAATAACCGGAAGAGCGCCGCCAGATGCCACTGCAACTTGATACTGAGGTTATGGTAAGGCTCGTCCGCACGCAATTGGCGGATGGAGCGGCGGCTGAACCCGAATGCGGACTACGACACGGGTTATGTTCGTTGGAACTTGCCGCCCGAGCCAGTCAAACGGTAATGTGGAATCCGCACTTCCTTTTTGAGGTCGCCTACCGCGTGCCCGATAGCTTCACTTTCCACTCCGTGAGCATGCGCGATACTGCGAACGGCATCGGCATCTTCTGGAGCAACCACGACGCAAAAGCCGATTCCCATGTTGTACGTGAAGAACATTTCTTCATTGGAAATCCCGCCATAGTGCTGGATAAGACGGAAAATGGGATGAGGTTCAGGCAGGCTGTCGATAACGTAGGAGACCTCCGCAGAGGCTCGAGTGAGATTTAGAAAACCCGTACTCGTGATGTGCGCCAGCGCTTTTACTTTGAGGTTCCTCTCAAGCATCTCCAGGACTTCTTGGACATAAATCCGAGTCGGCTCCAGCAGTTCCTCACCAATAGTTCTGCCCAACTCGGTCACGTATTTGTCATGAGTCCACTGGAGCTGATCAAAGAAGACCCTTCTGGCCAGACTCAATCCATTGCTATGCACGCCGGTCGAACGTAGGCCTACAACGACGTCGCCATCTTTCGTGTGCTGGCCGGTGAGCACCTTGTCCAGCTTGACTGTGCCGATGCAGCTTCCTACAAGGTCGAAGGCGTAGCCGGGCCTTACGCCGTGAATCATCTCGGCAACCTGGGCGATTTCGCCTCCCGGTATCGTGACCCTGGCCAGTTCTGCCCCTTTATGCAACCCCCGCACTAACGGATCCATGAGGTCCGTGTGCGGCGCCTCCACAGCAACGTAATCGAGCATAGCTACGGGGGTCGCTCCGACGCAGAGCACGTCATTAACGTTCATGGCGACACAGTCGATCCCGATCGTGTCGTATTTGTTCATTAACTCGGCGACCAGGATTTTCGTACCAACGCCATCCGTCGACAGCGCGATCGCCAGTTCGTTTCCGACATCGATCACGTTGGCGAAGTACCCGAGCGGCAGCTTCACGCTGTTTGGCCGATTTTCAAACGTACGTTCGATCCAGTGCGTCAGGTTCGGCATGATGCGGTCTTGCTGCTCAGAATCGACACCTGCGCCCTTGTAGGTCAGATGCTCGTTCATTGGATCACCTCCAGCGCAAATTCGCTCTGTTGACAACAAATCCCTTGAGAGCCTAATGGACTTGAGAATGACGGTCAAGACGACCGAGCGTTATCAGCGTTATCCGCCTAACAGCTTCCAGGTCTTACAGGACAGAACAGGTCTATTCAAGTCGATATGTCTATTGAAACGCACCGCGAACGCTTGAGTGCCTTGAGGAACTCACGGCCAGGGAACACGGTGGCGTAAATGTCGAACCAATGAAGTTCGCGGCTGTGCCGGACGACTCCGATTTCGAGCGCATCGCCGGACAAGCCGGCATGAAAACCAACGACTGGACGAGCCTGCTTTCGAGCTCGCCGGTGACAGGATATGTTCAGCTTTGACCGGGAATACCGGAGGATTAGTCGCGGTAAGACCGACTTTTGTTAAAGCCCCAAATGTGGATCATCAATACACGGACGGCCGCCACATTGTTCCGGGTTCAATGGCCTGGGTTGTATTCGTGTACAGATCGATGTACATTAGCGATCATGTCGAAAAGGTATTCCATCGCCGAGGCCCATCGCCGAGGCCCGTTCCAATCTTCCCACTATCGTTGACGAAGCCGAGGCCGGTTTGGAAATCGAGCTTACTCGCCGGGGCAAGCCTGTTGCGGTTGTAGTCTGCCCTCGCCAGTTGGAGCGGCTGCGAGTCGGCCGTCCTCGCTTCAGCGACGTCTACAAAGCGTTCCTTAGCAAGCACTCCCTCGAAGACATCGATCTCGAAAATGACTTCTTCGGGTCCGTTCCGACATCAGTGAACTGAGTCCTAAGGAGCGCTTACGCCATACTTATCCACTGCGACCCCGATTTGGAGCGGCTCGCGAAGCAAACGAGTATGAAGACGATCGACTGGAACTCAGCATGCGTTAAGGCGCCGGACTCCATGAATGCTCTGCTTCTTCGCGCAAGCTTTAGTTCCCGAAACTAAAGGGAAAAACCTCAAGATTTGAAATTTACAGGAACTTCAGTTTCCATAGCACGACGGGTTTTTCGGGAAATTTCGGCACTGTGCCATTGACACTGATGTATGTGGCCCCTACAATCGCCCTGCGTTAGCGAAAGCTATTTAGTCAATCCGACAAAAGTGCGGGAGCACATTTGAGCAGGGGGGCGAGGGGATCGCTACTACTGTTCGAGGTTGAGGAGGTAGTAGCACATGGGCTGGAATCTCAGGAATTTCTTTCCGTTTTGGCTTTTCAGAAGCGGAGTAGCGATCGGATTCATCCTGTTGGTTGCGCGGTCGGGGCAAGCCCAGGTCGATTCCCTTTCTGCGTACAAGAGCTTTTACATTACTGGTGGCCATGCGTCGGCTGGTAAAAACATGCGTGGAACTGGACAGCAGGGCTTGGCCACAGCCGATATATCGGTCACGATCCCTGTTGAAGGTGCGGACATCCTGGCTGCCTATCTGTATTGGCAAACGCTTGAGAAAACGATCGACGCATCCTCAGCGCAAGGAGTTCTGCTAGATCCTTGCAACAGCCCACTGTTTGGGCCGCCACCCGCATCCTGTGCTACGGATAAGCCTGTCCCTCCACCTGATCCGACACACCCAGCAACCCCGTTAACGTACCCCGCTACGTTCGTTGGAAAACCTTTGGGACAGGATCATACAGCTCCGTGCTGGAGCAACGGTGGGAGCACCGGCTCCTCGCAGGGTGCCCCGACTCTGCGGGTCTACCGCGCGGATATCCTCCGTTATTTGCAGATCAGCCAACTCGATTCTCAAAAGTGGCCGGTGATACGAGTACAACTGCCCGACAGCGGCAAGAACGGAAATACGGTCCCCATTACCGAAGGCGCCAGTCTGGTAATCATCTATCGGAAATTTGATCTCCCGTTCAGGCAAATTTTTATCTTCGATGGCGCAGCTACAATGAACGGTGGATTCGACAGCCTGTATCAGACGCTGCCGTTCTACCAGACCACGGGGACGCCAAAAGCAATAATGACTTACATCGTCGGCGATGGCCAATCGAATTTTCCGGAACGCTTGTGGTTTAGCACCGATCCTACTCAGCTTGCTTCCCCAGCCACTCCACTCGCGGACAGCCCGTTCGCCGGACCGGACTGGGACGACCAGACTTTCACTGTCACAGTGCCCACGACCTTGGCGGGACCATACTACACGGCCTACACGAAAGTAGACCACGGCAGCGGTTCTTTCGATTGCCTGAATTTGGCGGCCATCCTATGGAGCCTCGAACTGCGCGATGATGACAGCGACGGTATAGCTACGGATTGGGAAAATCAAGGATACAAAGCGCTCGGAACTCATACGATGCTCGTGAATTTGCCGGCGATCAACTCTGACGCCCAAGCATATCTCCACAAGGACATCTATATCGAAGTCGACCGGATGCAGGAATGGGGCAATGACTTCGTGGGTAGTCCGCACGCGCACAAAGTGAAGAAGGACGCCATAGATATGGTTTGCGCTGCCTTCCTGAGGGCTGGCATCGCTGCGCATTTCGATGTAGGAATCGGAGATGATGGAACCGGAAAGAATTACCAGAACCCGCCTGACTCATGCATTATCCCAGCGGCATATTCCGAAGGTGGAGACGTCTGGAACGAACGGACCCGGGCTACTTACTGCGTTGCCACCGTGCCAAACGGGGACCCGAACTGCAAATTCCCGAATCAGCCGGGCGTGACCTTTTGGAAGACAGGGCTTCAATTCATCAAACAAGAGCCCGTGCCAGAAGACCAAGACCACATACAACTAGACAGTGCTGGCAAACCAATCGGTCCTTTCAAGGCCAAAACTTATTTCAATGGTGATATCCGAGGTCCTATCTTTCATTACATGCTATTCGTACATGCTTTGGGTCAACCGGATTTAGATGAAAACGGCAATCCGGTTCCCGGTCCCGCACTCTACGCAGATGGCACCGCGGTGTCTGGTAATGACATCCCCCCCGTGCCTAACGGATTAAGGGGGCTCTTAGCCAGCAGTTCATCGGGCCGGTCCGAACTTCCGGGTGGAGACTCGCTCATCGCGCTGGGTCGGTGGTCTGGCAACGTTGGGGATGCCCAGGTGGGAAGCAAGAAGTATTGCACGAAGGCGCCCACAATTTGTGGGGCTACCATGGAGGAGAACTCTTAGAACCCAATTGCAAGGTGACACAGCTCAGCTCGTTGAACTACCTCTACCAATCTGCCGGACTCCTCGACGCAGCCGGCTTGTTCAATGTCGATTTGTCGGGGACCTCGACCGCGGTGGCGCCGAACCAACCTCCAAATGAAAACGCATTGCAGGAGTCCAATGGCGTGAGTACCGTCAATACGGCATACCGCCTGAGATGGTATGTGCCCCGCACAGCATTGGCGGTCTTGGGCCTTGATTTCAATACGATAACGCCGGCATCGAGACATTGTGATGGGACGCCTCTCGGCGACCCGTTGAATCCTCCCGCAGGACACTACGGAGGAAATCCTGATAACCTCGTCAGGGTTGACGGTCAAGGGGTTCAAGGAAATCCGCTGGCAGGCAATCCCGTGGATTGGGACTACGACAGGGTACTGGATGTCAACGCGTTCATTCCCAATTCTCCGACGTCCTACTGGCCTCCCAACCCTACCACGCCTCATTGGCCGGACATAAACTTCAACGGAGTAATCAGCGAGGGACTCTCGAATTTCACTCCCAAGAGCGACTGGACCCATATAGGGGACTATAACCCAATCACTAATCCAGGCGGCCATCAGGGCCTTCGGCAGATTGGCTCCCGTCGAAGCCTTTATGGATTGTCCGTCGGTACAAAAGCTGTGGACCTGTTGCTCGAAGGAGAGGCGGCGTCGGGTGAGCACGACAGCCTGACTCCTCAAATACTGGGTGAAGCGGCTTCGGGCGAAGCCGCTTCCGGCGAGGCGGCGTCGGGTGAAGCCGCTTCTGGTGAAGCCGCCTCCGGCGAGGCTGGATCCGGTGAGGCCGCCTCCGGCGAAGCCGCTTCCGGCGAAGCCGCATCTGGCGCGAAGAACGAAATCAATGAGAGGATGGCACTGGCTGTGGGCAACGCCCCTTACGGACTTACGGCAACTGGAACCAACAAAGGTGTCGTGCTGAACTGGTTCACACCTCCAGTGGGTATAACGGTCCAGTACATTGTTCACCGCCTCGCGGTTACAGCTACTGGAACCACGGACCCGACGACATTTCCAACGATTACAGGCACGGCTGGCACGCCTCCGGTGACCACGTTCACCGATGGCAGTGCCAAGACCAGCCTGTCGTACTTTTACTACGTGATTGCCGGCCTCCGGACGGGAGACTCACTGACAATCAAGTACAGCAATCCCTCCAACCTCTTCCTGCTACTTAAGAAATAGACCTGAGGACACGGATCGCGAGGGCGCCTACAGTCAGTTGGTTCAAGACTGTTGGCGCCGCTCTCTGCCAGCCGAGTGAATGCCGGGTCAGACGGAAACTGTAATCGGGGTTTCTAAGTATGTCCTTTGTGCGGCATCCTGATGATGGCCGGTAATTAGGCTTTTGGTTGTTGCGAAATTTGCAACACTCTTGCGAAATTCGCAGCTCGATTGCGAAGAATGTCGATGCCACGACGAAAGGAGTTCCAGCCTTGGGAAAATTTCACAGCGGTCTCGGCATTGTTCGCAGTGCCCGAGTAAAGAATGTTGATACCTCGACAAAAGAATCCCTGGCGTTGGGAAATTTGGCAACGCCTCGGGAAAGTGTCGCGACGGCCTTGAGAACTTCACAGGGCCGCTGTAAAAGATGTCCCCAAGGGGGCAACGTTTTAATCCACACTTACGCTGAATTTGGGTAATTGAAAGCCGGTGAACGTTCACTGCACGCTTGTGTTGTTGCCGATTACTGACCGGCCTTCTTGCGCACTTCCAGTAGTAATGGGTCTTCGCCGGCCTTTTCGCGAATGGACAGATAGGTGCGGTAGAACTCTGCGAACCCTGGGACGTTCATCCCCTCCCGTACGCGGCCTGCGTAGTAATAGACCGTCGGAAAATATCCATACGTTGGTGTTTCATCCAAGAACACCGACAACGCCTCGCCTCGACGCTTGATTGCCTGATCGAATTCCGAGTCCGCTTCCGGGAACGCTTTAACATCCAGATACGCCCTGCCGAGTCCAAAGTGGCCAAGCCACGTATTCATGAGCGTATTGCCTTCGGTGAAGGGCTTAATTGCGGCGCGTGGGTCCCCCTTTTGCAGAGCGATTTCACCCTCGATCAGTTTCGCGTAAGCCTGAGGCTCGTTCAGGATGTCCGCCGCTAACTCTTTCGCCAATGCCTGAGCACGGGCGGTTTCACCCGCCGTGGCAAGAATGCGGCCGGCCAAAAATCGGACGTTGACGCTTTGGCTGATCTTGAGCGCATTTTCCGCAGCCGCGACGGCGTTTTTCTTCTGATTCTGCGACAGCCGTGTATAGGCCAGCGCGGCGAACTTTGCCGCAGCTTGACCGGCATATTTGTTGGCTATATCCGACGCAGCACCCTTCTCGAGAATCTCCGCAGCGTCGCCAAACCGCCCTTCATATATTGCCAAGTCTGCCAATCCGGATTGGGCCCTTGAAGCCCCCAGGTTCCCAAGCTTCTCCAGACTCTGGTATGCCTGGGCCGCCTGCGGCAACTGGCCTTGGCTTAGCAGAGCAAATGCCAGAGCAATTCCCCCGGTGGGGTAAGAGGGATCCAGCTCCAGCAGGGCGCGCGCCTCGCGTTCTCCAGTCTGGAAGTCGCCCCCGTACGACGCGTATACCGACGTATTGAGCCTGAACATCGGGCGCTTGGGAAAGATCGTCACTGCCTGGCGCATCTCATCAATCGCTTTTGGCATGTTTCGCTGCCAAGTGGAACAAAGAGCGACGTTGTTATGCGCCACAGAGTCGGCCGGGAAATGGCTGATCAGGTTGGCGTATTCGTCGATACATTTCTGGCTGTTACCAAGGACTAAGTAATACATGCCCCGCGTACGGTACCGCTCGCGCTCCGTCATGTGGTCGATATTTTTGAGGGCAAGCTTGATGTAGTTCTCCGCGTCCTGTTGCTGGCCCACGTTTCGAGCAGAGGTGGCCATGCCCATGTAAGCAACGCCGAAGTTCGGGTCGACATCTACCGCCTTCGAAAAACTCTTTAGGGCGTCCTCGTGCCTGCCGTTTGCCTGTTCCACCATTGCCGTGGCATATTCGTGGACCGCTTCCAGTGATGTGGCTGTGAGCGTCTCCATCGCAAAGCGTTGCGCGGACTCGGAAGTTTCATCGCCCAGTGCCTTACGAACCGCTGCGGCAAGCTTCGTTGCTGCGAACAAAACCTGGTCTTTCTTGGAAGCGGCATCTTCCGCACTGGCGATCGTATTACCGGTCACGGCCTGAGTGGCCTTGATCGTAAGCGAGTATCCGCCACTTTGAAGATCTAGCGATCCAGAGACGACGATGTTCACGCCTCTCTCCACGGCAACCCGCAGGGCCGCCAGATCGTCGAACCTCCCACTAACGGCTTGTGCTCCAAGGCCGCGCACTTGGTTGCGGTCGTAGGCGGTGACGAAACCAGCTCCTTCCAACGCAAGCTTGACGATCGGCTCAAGCGTGCCGTCGAATACCGGATCGCCTGTGTGGTTAGTAAAATCGGCGACCAGCACACTGACGGGTGCGTGTTCCGCCGCCCCTTTCGGTGGTGCAACTCGGCTTCGCACCACGAATCCCACAACCAGAGCTAGCAAGACCAGAACGGCTGCAGCGGCCCAATTCCGGTAGCGCGATACTTTCCTCAAGCGGGCTTTCAGATGGACGGCCGTAACTTTCTTCGAGGGATCGAAGGTTTCAAGATCCGTCAGAATCTCGGTGATACTTTGATACCGGTCCTTGGGATCAATCTCCAGGCACTTGACTACAATCTCGTTGGCACCCTTTGGAACGCTCTGCTCGATTTCGGCTGGGGGAATGGCGCGTTCCTTGGTCCGCACGTACATCATTTCCAACATTGTCTTCGCGTGGAATGGCAACTTGCCTGTCAACATCTCGTAAAAGATCAGTCCCAGTGAGAAGATGTCCGAGCGCGCGTCCACTTCCTCCGCCCGCGCTTGCTCCGGAGACATATATTCGGGAGTACCGACGAAAGCGCCGGTTTGAGTCATGCCCTTCGATTGGCCGGAGTGGGCGATTCCAAAATCCATCACCAGGGCGTGCCCATCTTGCTGCACCATGATGTTCTGGGGCTTCAGATCGCGATGCACGACGCCCGCGCCATGCGCGGTCTCCAGTCCCTGGCACACCTGGCGGATGATCGCCACGGCCTCCTGCGCCGGCAACTTCCCGCGCTGGCCAATCTGGTTCTTCAAATCCGTGCCTTCGATGAAATCCATCGTGATGAATTTCGTTGCGCCGTCCTCGCCAATGTCGAAAATGCGGACCACGTTCTTGTGGACGACCTGCTGCGCGAGCAGCACTTCCTGTTTTAGTCTTCTCAGGGCTAATGGAGTTGATGACAATTCCGGAAGAATCGTCTTTAAAGCAACAACCCGCGTGAGCTGGCGGTCGAAGGCCTTATACACAGCCCCCATGCCGCCGACACCCAGCGTCTGGATGATTTGGTAACGGCCTGCTAAGACGGTGCCCGGCGGAAGCGTTGGCACTTCTTCGCCGGAGTCGGGCTGGAGCGTAAGTGCCTCATTCGGCGTCCCCAACGTGCGCTCAGAGCCTAAGGTTCGATCGGAATCCTGCATTACTGTGTTACCTGACCTGCAAAACGCATTCTTCTGAGGGTACTTCGCCTTAACTGACCACCCCGTCTGCGCCGTAATCTGTGGCCTTTGGCACCATTTTTTTGATGGCGCAGCCACCCCTCCTCGTTCGAGGAGGGGAATAATACGTCTTGCATTGCGAACTAACCAATCGTATAGCGATCTATCCGGGCGGATAGTGTACCACCGAAGAACGAATCCATCGCCTCGAGTAGTCCATCGGACCAAGTCACTCATTCTGCGAAATTCCCTCAACGGACCCTACTTCGGTGAAGAAATTGCCCATTGCGGTGGCATGTGCATACCACGAACCATTTACCAATTCGACGATTTTCGTGTGGACACGGGATCATTCCTTCTGATGAAGGACGGCCGTGCTGCAGCGATCACGCCGACCGTGTTCAGAATTCTGCTCGCGCTTCTCGAGCAAGCCGGGCAGGTTGTAATGAAGGACGAGCTGATCCGGTTTGTATGGCCGGACAGTTTTGTGGAAGAGGGCAATCTCAATCGGAACATCTCGACGCTTCGAAAAGCGCTTGGAGAAAGACCCTGCGACCACCGGTTCATCGAAACCATTCCCAAAACGGGATATCGGTTCGTTGCCCCCGTCCGGAGTTTCGAATATCAGCCGCCCACAGGAAGCGGCTGCAAGGTCGTGAATGGCTGTGTGGGTCACATCGTAGGACGCGATCGTGAGCGGAAGGAGCTGCGCCGCGCGTACGAACTGGCGCAACAAGGCCACGGAGGCCTGGTGTGCATCAGCGGTGACGTGGGACTCGGAAAGACGGCGCTCGTTGACGCCTTTCTCAGAGACCTCGTTCAGGATGGACACGCGTTCCACCTCGCGCGCGGCCGCTCCTCCGAATCGCTCACCGAAACCGAGCCGTTCATGCCCTGGATCGAGGCCCTCAGTTCGCTCGCCCGAGAACAATCCATCCGGGCGCTCATGCACAGAACCGCGCCGGCCTGGCACCGCGAGATTTCACATGCAGGCTCCGGAGCGGGACGAAAAATGAAGCGAGAGCTCCTGGATTTTTTTACGGAAACTTCTCTGGCACATCCTTTGATCGTTGTGCTCGACGATTTCCAATGGGCGGATATTGCATCCGTCGATTTGGTCGCGTTCCTGGCCACACGACTCGAGTCCACCCGGACGCTGCTGGTCATCTGCTACCGCCCGGCTGAAATGCGGATCCATAAACACCCGTTTTTGCAGCTTCGGTCGGACCTGCTCGGCCGCCACCTCTTGACCGAAATCCAGCCTGCCTTGCTGCAACGCAAAGACGTAGAAAAACTCCTTGCGCTCTCATCTCGGCAGGAGCAGTTTCGGGACAACGATGCCGGAACCCTCCATGCCAGAAGCGAAGGCAATCCCCTTTTTATCCAGGAGCTTGCGCGCGCAACCGGTGGTCTGCCGGAGTCCCTCCGGAGCGTTATCCGGACCAGGCTCGACCGGCTCTCGACGTCCGATCGCGACTTGCTCGCGATCGCAAGCGCGCAGGGGCGGGAGTTTGATTCCGCTATCCTCTCCCGATCACTGGAACGGAATTCAGAAGACGTCGAAGAACGGCTCCGAGCGCTAGATGACGTTCATGGACTCATCCAACGCATCCGCGAAGAAGAACTTCCAGATGGCCGGTTTACCGTGCGATACCGTTTCGCTTACGGCTTGTATCAGGAGATTTGCTATGCCTCACTGGTGCCGAGGCGAAAAGCGTGCGTGAATGCGTCGACGGCAGAGGCGTTGCTGACATATTACGGGAACTGAGAATTGGGGGGGACCGACTCCGATTTCTGCAACCCTAGAAATCGGAGTCGGTCCCCCCAATTCCGCCGCGTTTTTGCTTTGTGCAGAGAGCTTTACTTTCCACACACTGTCGGCCTAAAATACGCGGGCGCTATAGAAATCAGGTTCAAAATACGAAGACGGCGGCGTAAAGGGTATATTTTTCGCAGAATTGCTCACCCTTATTAATGGATGAGTAAGGGTTTGGTCTCAGGGATACAAGGGATGGCGACAAACGGTAGGAAGCCAAAAGACACGGAAGTCCTCACCGCGATAGATGATCGCAAGATTGCCACGCTGAGATTACTGCTTGCGACCTCGGTACTGCTCATCATTTATCTAGAGCCCTGGGAACCGGATCGTCACGTTTGGCTGACCAATCTGTGTCTCGTCTTCTATACGGTATACAGCGCCGTAATCTACGCAGTTACGCTTTGGAGGAGAAGCTTTTCCTGGCGCGTTTTTGTCGGGCTGAAGGCGGCCGACCTGGCGTTGTTTACGGTCTTGATTTCCCTCAGCACTGGAACCAACAGCCTGTTTTTCTTTTCCTATCCGTTCGTCGTACTTATTGGTGCGATGCGGGGGGGCCGCGCGTTTGGTTTCGGCTTGACGATCATCTCGGCCATTCTTTTTACTGTTTTCAGCTATATCAGTGCTCCGGAAGGCGCACAAGAGCTGAACCCACTTCTGTTACGGCCGCTAGGCCTGCTGGTGTTTGGTTACATCATTGCGTACTGGGCAGGCGCCGAGTTTCAGTTGAAGAGAAGACTCGCTCTGCTCAAGGAAATGTCGCTTACAGCAAATCCGCGGTTCGACGTGGGACGAATCATTGGCGGGTTTATGGAACGCCTGCTGGTTTTCTACAACAGGGACGGGTGCGTCCTCGCTTTGGCCGATCCTCAAGGGCCATCGTACCGGTTACATCGGGCCACTCGACAATATCCGGCTGCCGGCGGCGACTCCGTTGAGATACAGACTGAAAACGAGTGTCCCTTACTCGATCTGGCGCGTTATGGTGCAGGCGTCTACCGCGAACGGGACAGCATGTTCAGAAACCGGAGCATCTACAGAAGATGTGATTTGAAAAGCGCCCAAACGACGAAGTGGACGTTGCAATCCGACAGCCGCATCGCGGAATGGCTGGATGCACGATCGTTCATCACCGCTCCGATATGCTACCGTGGTAAAAACCTCGGTGCCATATGTCTGACGAGCACCCGGCCTGACGCATTCGATCTTGACGACGCGATTTTTCTCCAGCAGATCGTCGATCAGGTGATTCCGGTACTCGAAAATGTCCGTCTGGTCGATCGTCTGGCCGCGGAAGCCGCGGACGAGGAACGTCGAAAGATCGCGCGCAGCATTCACGATCGAGTGATCCAACCCTACCTCGGTCTCCAAATGGGACTCGATGCCGTGCAGCAGTCGCTCCGGTCTGAACTCCATGAGCGGAACGCTGGACTTCCTCCCACGAAGGGTCTCCGATCCGTCAAGCTCCTGGAACAACTTTCGACGATGACAAAAGAAGGTGTGGAAGAATTACGAGACTACGTTTACGGACTTCGGCGCCCCAGTGGGCGCCAGATGAATCTAGTCGATTCCATTCGCCGCTTTGCTTGCCAGTTTGCAGACGTGACCGGAATTGACGTGCACATCGTGAACCGTCTGACGCACGTCTTCATTGGTGACCGGCTGGCAGCCGAGGTCTTTCAGATGGTGACCGAAGCTCTAAGCAACGTGCGGCGGCACACTAAAGCGAACCACGTTGTCGTCCATTTGGAAGCGGTAAAAGACATGCTCATCATCCGCTGCGACAATGATTCCTCAGACGAAAATTCACAGCGCCGGTTTCATCCCGTTTCGATCGCGGATCGCGCTGAAGCGCTAGGGGGACGGATTTTCGTCCGGTCCGAGGACGGCTACACCAAAGTCCAGGTAGAACTTCCATTGTGAACGGTAACATCGTTTCGTTGCACCGCGATGAGCAATAGACCCATTAGCGTGTGCATCATCGAGGATCACGCAGTCGTTCGCTCCGGCCTGCGGATGCTCATCGAAAACAATGACGGCATGGCCGTCGTTGGCGAGGCCGCAAACCGCATCGAAGCCTTTGCATGCGCCAGGAAAAATCAACCGGATATTTTCATCCTCGACCTCGATCTGAATGACGAAAGCGGCCTGGATTTCCTGCCCGACCTGATCTCAACCTACACCCGCGCCCGCGTCCTCGTGCTCACGAGCTCAACCGATACGGAGGCTCACCACCAGGTGATCGAAGCCGGCGCGATGGGCCTGGTATTGAAGGGAGAGGCGGCGGAAGTGCTGATCCATGCCATCGAGAAGGTCCACGCGGGTGAGATCTGGCTGACGCGCTCGCTGACGGCGTCGGTCCTCGCGCGAATCTCCCGCGGCTCGACCGATGATGCAGAATCCAAGAAGATTCAGAATCTGACCAAGCGCGAGCGGGAGATCGTTGCGCTCATCGCCCACGGTTTCAAACGCTCTCAAATCGCCGACAGCCTCTTCATCTCCGAAACAACCGTCCGAAATCACCTCACTTCGATTTTCGCCAAGCTCGAACTTGCCGATCGCTTCGAGCTGGTCTTCTACGCGTACCGGAACGGGTTGGCCAAACCACCACGGGGAACCGGCGCCTAAAGTCAGATTGGACCGGTGAGGAAATTGATTTCTATTTGGTTTTGAAACCGATTTTTTGGCGGATGGCCTCAGGCAACTGGCGAATGGCCTCAGGCAACTCCAGAAGAACTTTCCTTATTTCGTGCAATTCTCGTTCGATCGCAGCAAAACGGCGTTCGCTTTGCGCCGCCAGTTCATCCCGGCGTTTATTCATCTCGGCCATCTGGCTGACAAACGACGCCTGATTGTGGATCAAGAGCGCAATCGCTTCTTGCAAGTTATCGTGCCTGTGTTCAATCTTCTTGCCATATGCGCTCCTCGTTCGGTTCCTCAACCGGTCGCGCAAGCCTATTCATGCCGTTCAAGCAGGCTTATTTGTGCCAGTCAGAATTGTACTCGACTCCGATGCGCTGAAGCCCACAACTGCGGTATCAATTCGAACGAGCGCGCAGAAGCCCTTGGCGGCCGAGCCGAGTTGTCGTGGATAGGGGCTCGGCAATCATGGAGGTCGAGGTTCCTTGGTGAGTCCTGGCGGACCAAGTCGTCGGCAGCAATCTTCAGGATCTGGGCGGCATCGCCCAGCCGTTGGATCTCATCAAGGATAATCGTCCGCCCATGCCGAATAGTTGCCTCTCCATGAATGCGGCGTCATGGCACGTCACAGGCTGGAGCGCGGCCACATCGGGGGCAGTTCCGATCGCCTTGATCCTGGTTGTGGGTCTGATGATTCGCACCTGGAGGCATCCCCAATGAGCTACGAATTCCACACTTCGAAGTTCTCTGCGGCGGCGTTCGACTCTCGATGAAAGTACCGGCGCCATGTGGCTGTCGATGAACGACTGCTTGAGCGGTTCAGCGCGCGTTTCGGTGCTTAAGTCCCTTTGCCGCACTTTAGAGGAAAAGCTGCTGTTCCTGGAATTTTTCTTGTGAGAAGACCATCTTGATTCACCGGGGATGCGCCTCAAGCCAGCTTTCAAATGCCAGGAGTGTCTCGTACTGATCTTCGCCACTGCTGCGGGAGAGAAATTCAGTGAGCGTGCTGCCGGTGAGCAAGGGCAGGGCCAGGCTGGATTCCGCGCGGATGTACTGATCCTGCCGAAAGTGGTAGATGGTCAGGGCTTGCCCGTCGTAATGCCAGATTTCTGGCACATTCAGGGCGGCGTAGATTGGGAACTTCGAGAGCGATTCATCGTGCACGTCCACCTCAACTACAATATCGGGAGGTGGGTCGCTGGTGAAATCCAGTTGCTTCTTGCCGCCAATCGAAGCCGCGCTTTGGACGTAGAAACAAGCATCCGGTTCCGACCCTTTGCCTTCGCTCTTCGTCTTCATGGTCATGGAACCGAAGTGAATTCGTCAAACGAGTAAGCTGGATTTAGCGGAGGGCTCGTTGCCATAGAGGAAACGGCCAGAAAAGTCACGGCCATGCCCGGCCCGTTGGGCAGTACGATGGCGACACGACCATTACGCCGTATTCCCAGCCGGCTCAGACGGCCCATGGTCGCTTTCACCGGACAGCTGTCCTGATCACTCATCGCTTCACCACCGCGATGCTCGCCGATGAGATTCACGTGATGGAGGAGGGAAGGATCGTCGAATCCGGATCGCACAAGGAACTGATCGCCAAAGAGGGGCGTTACGCCGAGTGGTGGGCCATGCAAAACCTCCAATGATCGCCGAACCGCAGTTGGGGAGGCGACCGCGGAGCTGCGCACGCAATGGTTGAAAGCTCTGTGGAGTAGGATTGGAAAGGACTTTTATTGCAGAGGGAAACTAGGCGGCGCTACTTTCGTTCGTACTCCGCATTGCTTTTGCAATTCTCTATCGTGACGGAAGGAGTTGGACCTGCTGCTCGGATTTGGTCGACAACGCAGTTTTTGACTACACCATCAGTGAGACTAATGTTGCCCCAATCCGAAAAAGGCTTGCCAAGAATCCGTATTCCATCTACGACGAGGTTGGCTGCAGTTGAGTTGACGCCGAGTGGACCAACCATTACCGACGGAAGAGTGTAGTCTGGTGCAGAATAAACGCCGCCGAAGACTCTGATGTTGGGGTTGTACGCATTGACGTTGATGCCAATTAGCGAATCGTGATTAGGATCATCGGTTCCGCCAATAAATCCTCCCTGAGTCATCGTCATGTTTCGAATCGTTCCACCGGCAGAAGCATAACGATTCCCAATGTTCGTGTTGATATTCACAATAGGATTGTGAACTGAGAACCAGGCATTGTCATCATTGCTACCCGGAAGGATTTTAATATTTCCATCTTCGATGAGAAAACGACCGGCGTCATTCAGTGCAAACGTTGCGTTAATCCCGACGGGCCGTATAAATTGAGTGCCGACACTTTTGAAAGATTCAAACCCGCCTAAAAGCTTGGGGCTTTCCACATGACAATCTTCACAACCTCCGCCCGTCGAATCACTCCATTGGAGCATCCATTGCACATATTGCCGCAGTCCGTCCGTCATCTGCACGGTAATGCGTCGTCCCCAGACATTGCTGGAAAATGCTGCGCCCACTCCTCTTTGAAACACGTCGCTGATGGTCAAATCTTCAGCCGTACCATCTTCGGTCTGAACAAAGTTCACACCATAAGGAAAAGCCGCTCCCTGCGGTACATCGGTTTCCGTAACGTTAAGGCCAAATCCATTGTCGCGAGCATTACCCTCAAGGCTAAAATCGCGAACTTCGGTTGCAGAAGAATAAATGTTGATGTTCGCGGACTTGACTCCTTTGGGACTGAAGATCCTGGAAACGTTCTGTCCTTGGCCGATAAGTTTCCACCCAGATGGACTGTTCCAAGCTATCGCATCGCCGATGGCATAGTTCCCGGATGCTAAAACGAGAGTCATATCGGTTGGGGTGATTGCGGTGAGATCGTTGCTGTCAGTAATCACCGGGAAATTCATTTCGCCGTCATACCGTGGACTCCGAACGAGCTTAAAAAACGCATAATAACTATCAAGGTGGACGCGCGCGTCGACAGTACTCGTTATGGCCGTTCGATCCAGGGTCACAGTCAGACCATCAACCGACACATCAACGATTCTTGCCCGAAGTGCAATGGGAAAAACCCGGTTTGTGTAATACTGCGAGGCATCGCGCGGAATCCACGAACCCTGATACCACTGCCAAACGGAACCATCCGTGTGAAGCCACGCAAAAGTATTGGCGGGTTGGCGTGTGTCCGCATTCATTTCCGCAGAAGTCAAATAACTTTTCCGCGGCCAGGCGCCGCCTACGCCCACACTACCGCGCAAACCCTGACCTGCTTCACCGCCAAGTTCAACAATAATGAAATCTCCGATATGAAACGGTACTGACGGGACCGAAGACAAAACCAACTGATTGCTACCGGCGATCAGAGATCCGTAAGCCTTGGTCTCACGCAAGCCAAAATCCCGCAAATCAAGAGAATTGTTTTGATAGTCACTGAGCAGTGCAGACGGCTCTTTGTGCCGTAATGTAGTACTCCGGACTCCGTAATGCTGATTCGCTTTGACTGCCGCGCTTCCTGAGGACATGTCCCGGTAGTCCTTGAACCTGACGAACTCCGTGCCCTTAAACGCTGCATAGATATCAAAACCGTCGACTCCAAAGGTGAAATAGTGATCCTCTGTTGGAGTGTTCGCATAACCGGGGGCAATATGGACCAGGTTAATGGTTTTATAGAGGACAAAGTAATTGCCTTGAAGAAAACCACTTTCTCCAGCGCCAGTAACAATACCGATCTCCAGCTGACCTCCCGGTACCTCCAGGTTCAGCCTGAAAAAAATTGCCCTTCCCGTCGCTTGGTCATGGCGCAGAAGAGCGTAGCCGTTTCTAACCCAGGTATCCACCTCCATATCCCGAGAGCAGGTTTTGGATTGGAAAATGAAAGCGTTGAAATCGTCTGCCGCAAAGTAATTTGAAGGTGCTGTGGTCCAATAACTATTGTGAGTAATGCTCCCCGCGCTATTCAGCCAGCCCGCCGAAAGGCCATTGGCCGTATAACTCTGATCCGCGGGAAAGTCTGCCGGGTCAGGAGTAGATATGGAGGCGGTCGCGGCTGGTCGGCCAGTCCGGCAGTCTAGAATCCCGGTGGCGCCCGCTGCTGGCAACCCCGCTGACATGATTGCAAGCAAAACGAATGAAGAGAAAATCCGTGCAAGGCTGAGGTGATTTCCTTTGCGGGCCACCACACCGGTAAAAGGATAATCACAATCCCCACCTTGGCTGCCTGAACGATCAGGTTGTTGAGCACAGCCACGGTTACTGCCCGGTCGTTCTCGAGTACGCGAAAAAACGGATGAGTCATGAAATAATCGGCGCATAGGGTGCGAACTTGCACGCCGCTGCTTGCTATCAGACGATGAATCTTCTCCAGGCCACTGTCTGTCCAGATGGGGTTTTGCTCGTAGCCATCGGCTTCAAACAGCAGCCACTCAATGGTATTGAACCCACATGCTCGCGCATGACGAAATTCTTCTTCCCATGATTTCCATGGGAAAGCCTGCAGGCGCCCAAGTGGAGGCGGCGATAGTCGTCCCTGCATGATGCCAATCTCGTTCATTTCTTCTGTTCGTGTGCTGCTTGATTTGACTCAGTATCATCTTCTAGCGTTTGCGACACGAGTCACACCCGCAGTCACACCCGCTTCAGCTACAGCCCCATTTCCGCCGCGATGCTTCAGAACCCGATGAGCTAACGCTTGGACTGGGCTCGCATCCGCCGGCACCAGGCCCAGTCCCACCAAAGCCAGCGCGTCGATGTCCCGTATCGAGTCGCCCACGTAACACACCTGTTTCAGATCAACGGCAAGTTCGGTGCAAGCATTTTGCAAAGCACGGTACCTATCCTTAGCTCCTTTATAGATGTGGCTATCCAATTGGCGGGCAATCATATCCACGGGAAAGAAACTGGCATCGGCCTAAAAATTAGCACAGCGCGGTACGTTTGAAAGGCTAAATTCCCTTTATGAGTGATATTGTTATCAAACAAAATGATTGTAGCGAGACGGCAGGGAGTGCGATCCGTGCCGACACCCTCAAGGCTCCAGGAAGACCATCCCGTCGGACTCGGTACATCTGTACGTGCTCAAACTGAGTCCGCAAAGCGACCGTCCAGTCTCCAGACTGAACTTCACGCCGTGACCCGGACAATGGACCGATTCCCCGTCACAAAAGCCGTCAGCAATCTTGTATCCCTCATGAGGACATTGCAGCGCGACCCCGGCAGGACCCCGGCTCGTCAGAAAGACCACTAGCTCTCTGTTCTTGAGCTCGACGATCACACGACCGCCGTCCCTAAGGAGCTGGGAGTCAAAAAGCCCAATTCTCTCTTGCGAAGGCCACACCTTGTCCACGCGCACCGTTCGGGCAGACAAAACCGGTCCGCCTGATTCCCTGGGCTCGCCCCACATGTCGTGGGCTCGGTCTTCCGCCGGGTTCCAAAGCGTGTCGAAATCTCCTCTATCAAGGCTGGATGCGGGGTGAAAAAGACCTAGCCGGAGGTAATCCTGGTTGGCGACCAGCCTAAAGAACTTGGGCTTTTCGGAACTGACTCTGATTGAGACGACAATTCGGGTTGAATCGGATTCGTTTAGGCGGGTCCCATGAAGCTCATTAGTGCTCATTGCAAGGAACTCTCCAGCACTTAACGGAGTATAACGGGGCCTGGGTAGCGGCTGTCCCGCTGCGATATAGGGCGCACCTCTTTGCCGATAGGAAAGTGTTTTCCTCGCGGTTCCGGGAAACAGCACCATGCCGTTTTCATCCCTGACCTCCTCGATCGCCCACCAAAGGTTAATTCCGTCCAGCGCATACCCAAACCAATAGTCTCGATGGGGGGCATGGCCATGTTCGTAGGGCTTGCGAAACGTCGGCCTCCAGTAACCGGGAAAGAAGCGCGACAGTCGGGGAGAGGTCTCTGGCAAGGATAGGACGGCGCCATAATAGGCGGCCTTGAGGCGTTCCAAGAATCCGACGCGGGTCGACTCCGAGAACTGTCGACAACCATACGGAAAATGAACCCGATAGACGACGACCGCTTCGACGTAAAACTCTCCCTCCAGGCCGAACTCCTGCCGGCAGAGATCCTTAGCCATTTGCACAACGGCTCTGCCGGTCTTGTAGCTCAGATAAGCGGCTAGGAGTGGCAGGCTATGCTTGGGGAAGAAGAGATGCATCTTCTGCAGACCGGCCTCTTCAAGGGAACGCCTGCAAATTGGCCCCTGAATCCTTTCAACTCCACGAAGAATCTCTTGGCGGATCAACTGCCGGACCGGACGACTCCTGTCGGTTTCCGGGAGTATCTGAGGAGCGCCTGCGAGAAGCTCCTGGAGTCTGCTGCCTTTCATTCTGTAAGCACCTTCACGGACACACTCATGAAGATACGGATCCTACACATCAATATATCGACACCATGTTTGTTTGTGTGGCGTGAGTAGACGTTCACGCCCCGAGCGAGCAGGAGGCGAACGTCATCGTGCGCGAAGTCGAATCGCGGTTTCTAGACCCAGGCCGCGCTCGGCCGCGAGATCGATCGCTGGTGGGTGGTCTGATGCCGAGCGGACGTCGCTATCAGGCGACCATGGCCTCGGCTTCCGTGCGCGAAAGCCCGACCTTCTCGCCCACCTGGAGAATCTCCTCCCACGTGGTCGCATCGACGTCGATCCCCGTTCCGGGCGACGCGCACCTTGCATTCTATAGGCCGCCGGCCAACGACACGATTGCTCTTCACGAGCCGGTGGTCATTAACGTGAACCTTCGAACATGTTTTCAGCGGCGTACCGACCTAGATCGGCGAAGCCCAGCTCAGTGCGGGGCAGTGCTCTCTATTTCAAAATGAAAACCGATACCGACTCGGTCGGTGGCGACCGAAAAAAGTGCGTACCTCCAAGGCGAGAATCGGGATTGGTGTAGACCGGTAGTAGAGAATCCTTGACTCTCTCAAAGTCAGCTGCCGGACCAAAGAGGTGGGTAAATCCCTGGCGCTTGAGCGCAGTGCACAGCCGAGTTGCGTCGCGAAGTTCATCCTCGCCGATTTCCACCTGGTAATCCGATCCCAGGTTCATCCAGGGAATGTGGAGGAGTCCGGAGGATCTCTGGCGAGTGGCCACGCGGTGCAGCGTGGGGTCGAGATGCGTGTTCATCCATTGAATGGCTGCAAAGTGCACCGTCTCACGATCGAGGAATCCGTCTGGGTCGGACAGATACCTTGTCATGCGCATTCCGCCCACGGCAATCACGATACCAGCCGACAGCGCGAAAGCGAGGCCAATTGGGTACCTCAGGAACCGGCAACGGCTCCACCCCCATAGGAGTGCTTCGGCGGCTGGGATGCTGAGCAACACCGCGGCGGGCAGCAACAATCGGGCGACCTGAGTACCGACAAACCAGGTGGAATACAGCGCCAGACTGACGATAAGGAGGGGTAGGAAGGCCTTTCGTTGTTGTCGACTTCCCAGTCCGAAGGGCACACCCAGCCAGATCAGGGGGTTGATCCAATTGCCCCGGCCGCCGAACTCGCCTGCGTCGAACAGCAGCACCTCGAACGCCATCCGAAAAGGCGCAAGAAGGGCGTCGATGGGCGCACGGCCGTACCCAAATCCGCCCAGCCAGTCCGCGGCGACCTCTTGTGAAACTGGAAAGTGGCCGACCGAAGGCATGAAGGGCACTAGAGGGTTTCCGAAGCGCGCCAGATTGATACCGTACCACACGCCCCCTGCGGCGAGCGCGGCCAGCGTCGCGACCGCCAGACTCGATGCGCGACGGAGTCGACCGCAGCAAAAGGGCACACAGGCAACGACTGCCAAACACACGGGAAGACCCGTGTACTTTGCTCCCGCGGCAAGCCCCGCGAAAAGTCCAGCAGCGACCGTTGCACCCCTCGACGGTGGAAGATTCAACGACAAGACAGCCGCGACAGTCATCATAACGAGCAGCAAGTCTTCCTTAGCCGAGGCGGCCAGAAAGGCGACGGCAGGACACCCCAGTGCGATGATTGCGGCAATCCAGCCCGCCGCAGGTTGTGAACCAATTCGTCGTGCAACCAGTACGATCAGAGCCGCCGTCAGGACCAACTCGGCCGCACTAAGAAGACCAGCGCGTTCATTTCCGACGCCTATCAACCACGCAGCCAGAAACTCCTGTGAGAGTGGATAGACGGAGCGCGCCAGATCGGGCCAGAAACGCCAGAGTCCGTCTTGAGCAAGACGCTCTGCGATGGGGAGCGGATACGCGAGGCTGTCACTCTCGGTGACGGGCGCCAGGCCACCGAGGAATGCCGTGCCAACCATCGCGAGCAGGAGCCCTGCAGCAACCGAAGGGCGCTGTAGCTTCGGTAGAGACGCGTACCGAAACCGCGTGATGAACCAGGCGAGGCTGATCAAAGCGCCGCCGGGAATTAGCCATTGAGCCCAACTCAATACACCGAAGAGCCCAAGCAACCCGAGCAACACCGCCAGAAGGCCGAAGCCCGCTGCGCAACAGAGCGCGCGAAATTCCCAGTTGCTCGCGTGAGGGAGGCCCACCGTGTGCAGGACCGCTGATCCGAGACCTGCCGACGCGGCGACCAGGCACCCGAACGTCAACAGGTCGAACACAGAAAATTAGCAAGAACCCGCTGCATCAATCTAACCGGGCGGAAAGCTGCCGACCGAGAGCTGTCCTTTGCGGATTGCATGAAAGAATGGCTTGTAACCCAGCGTTCGATGAGGATGGCGGCTAAATTTTAAGAAGCGGAGCAAAAGCGCCAGAGCATGGTCGGTTAACCGTTTCGGGCGGCGCATGACTCGCTCGAAGATTGCATCCATATCGCTCAAGAATTGCTGCCTTAGACGATCGCTTCCCGTGATGGAGTCCGCATACATTCGGAAAACTCCGAACGCTTCTTTTTCGTGAAATTTGGCGCCAGAGAGAGCCAAATCCGCCCAAAGTCCCGCATCCCAGCAGGCTCGGTGCTTTTCATTGAACCCATTGGTTTGGACAAACGCATCCCGTTTTGAAGAAAGTTGCGGGCTGCACAATCACGCAGGCTCCATATGCCAGGCGGTACAGACTCCAGCTGTCGCTGAAGATCGGTCTGCGAAAGTTGCCTGAGGCATCGGTCATATAGCCATCGCCATAAATAACGTCCTTTGATGGGTGCGCGCGGAAAACAGCTGCCATTCTGTAGAAACTACCGGGAAGCTAGAAGTCATCTGCGTTGAGGAAGCTAAAAATCTCTCCCGTTGCCCGCTGGAATCCTTTGTTAAGCCCAGTTGCGGGTCCCCGGTCGGGCTCGGAAGACCAGTAGGCCAGCTTTCGGCATACTGTTCGATGATCTCTACACTACCATCCGTCGATCCACCGTCGATTACGATATATTCCAAATTGGGATACCTCTGAAGAAGAACCGACCGAATCGCGGCTTCGATGAATCTTCCTTGGTTGTACGAGAGCGTCACTATGCTGAGCCTTGGCCAAGGTAGGCTGCGAAACATCCTGGGATTCCACGAGGAGGATTGGTCGGTCCATGGCCAGCCCGTTCTGCCAAGAGGAGGCTCTGGAAGCTAAATCGTCTCTTCACTACGCATAAGGTACCTGGTCGAAGGCAGCGTCAGAGAATGTTGAGTCTTGCGAATACCAACGCTCATTGATGGTCTTATACCATTCGAGGTATGCCTCAACCTGCCGGTCCAGGTCAAAGCGTTCCCTGGCATCGTTCACTGCGTTGTCCGCTAAGTGGCCCCGTAGCGTATTGACCTTCAGTAAAGTAATGGCCCCCTCTGCTATCGATTCTGCATCGTCAGGCGGAACAAGAATCCCGGTAGCCTCGCTTAAACGATACCTGTTCAAAGCCAGGGGTGGAATTCCGGAATCGGAAAGGTCCAATCCCTTCACCTGTTCCGGAATACCCCCGACTGCAGTTGCGATGACTGGGGTGCCGCAAGCCAACGCTTCCAATACCGTGTTTGGAAACGTATCAGCTCGGGCGGCGTGGACGTATAGGTCAGCCGCCTGATAGTAACGCGCCACGAGTTTAGGGTCCTTTTCGTAGCGAATAAACCGTACCTCAGTTTGGCCAATTTGCTCGGGCGAGGCGGTTCCTCCGAGCCCGATGAATAGCACCTTCTTGTCCAAACGTTCGGCAATAAGCGAGATGGCGTTCCGTAGTGTCTTAAAATCCTTCCAACTACTCTGATGAATATTACTGGCATCAAAGAGAACCAGGCTGATGCTTTGCGAGATACCCATGGATTCACGGAGGGCTAGTTTTTCTGTCGGCTGGAAAATCGACAAATCGACTCCGTTAGGAATAACGCGCGCTTCGGCTGTCGCGGGAGCAAGGATCGATTGACTTACCTTCTGCATCAACCACTGGCAAGGAGTTGAGATGTAGAAGCAGCTCCCGGCAAACATTCGCCGCTTTCGTTCCCAATTCTCAGCTGTTGCGTCGCGCCAAACGGGGGGGTCAATACTCAAATACGGGCAGCCGCCGCACCCAGCTTTCCACCGCTCGCAATCTAGTGAATGAGCGCAATGACCGCTCAGTAGCCAGGCGTCATGCAGTGTCACAACTACAGGCACCTGACGGCTTAGCCACGACAGAGAACGAAGATCAAAATAACCGCCGTGAAGGTTGTGGCAATGGAGAATGCCCGGAACTTGAGGAGGAAGCTTGAGAAGGTGATACGTACCGGGAAAATCAAAGTCCTCGATTCCTCGGTATGTTGCAACGAGCGTACGTGGATGAGTTAACAGTCGCAACGATCGACTCAGAAGGCCCCATCCACTACCGGGAAAGGTCTGAGCCAACTTCGAGAGTCCAACTTGCAGCGCGGAATATCCGCTTCTTCGGTAGATCCAGTCAAGTTCATGCGGAATCGTGAACACATTTGGATCATCATTAGTTCTGCGGCCAACCGCCAGCCACGACAGGTAGCCGCGGACCCGATACGCTGCAAGGAGATTTCGCGCTACTCTAGCAGCGCCACCTTCGGTGTCCGTCGTATTGACGTGGAGAATGCTAGTGGTTGGATTAGTCACCAAACCACTCATGGAGCAGGCGCCCAAATGCCTCGCCGTCGCAGTCCCTTACCAAGATGCGCGGTAGCTGAAATGGGTCGATCCCTTTACAGAGCCCGTTTGGAGAATTTGCACACGCTCGAGTGTAGTTTGCCGCTCGCAGCAGAGTGACGGTCGAGGTCAGGTAATCCCTCTTGCCCCCATATGGATACGCGAAGCTTGTTACGGGATGACCCAGAATTTCCTCGAGGGAAGCTTTGCTTCCCTCGATTTCTTTTCGTTGGATTTCAGGTGGCAGGGCGGAGAGCACCGGATGAGTGGCCGTATGCGAACCGATTTCTACCAGTCCATCCGCTCCCAAGCTCGCTACTTCATCATGTAAAAGGGGCCGGTCTGCAGGCCGCGCCGCTGAGATGGCTCCAGCCCATGCCAATAGCACGTCAAGTACGTTTTGCCGGTCCTCCGCATACAACGGGCGGATCAGTTGGCACAAGCATCGGTATAGTCGTTGACGGGCATTCAAACCGCGGCGCATTTCGACGTTCCATCCGCGATTCCGCTCGCATTCGACCGTGCTGTAATGGGCTCCTTCGCCTAATGTCCAATGGTAAGTGCGTCCGTTGACCGTGAGACTAAGTGTTTCCGGCAATGTCCCGGCTTGCAGTAATAATCTCGCCAATTCATCCCACCAAAACTCGCGCCCGCCTCCAATGTACGCGGTCGATATAAAAACGGTCGCTGGAACATCATAGCGATCAAGTAAAGATTTGGCGTTATACAGGTTGTCCGCATAACCGTCATCAAAAGTAACAACTACAGTCCGGGAAGGACAGACATATCGGTTCAGGCTGTTGTTTAAATCTCTCAGAGGAATCGTCTGGTATTGTCTGCGCAAGACCTCCAAATGTTCGGTGAAGTGCGCAGGTGTGACGGATAATAGCTGCGGGTCACTAGCTAAATTGGCTACACGATGGTAAGCCAGAATGAGAGGTTCCGAAACAGATTTCGCTTTCATCCACCCGGCGGCCCACCGTTTTAGGCCCAGCATTTTGGCTGACTCAAGTCGAATAAGCACGGTCTCACAGCCATGTTTTTCAGCTACCCCGCTTTAGTTCTGGCAGTTCAAAACACAGGATGGATCGACCCGCTGCGACTGCGACCCGCTGTTTTCCCTCAATCGAGAAGGTGATTGGCGCCGCGTGGACCTGTGCTCCAACATTGAAACTCCAGAGTCGCTGCCCGGAAACTGCGTCGAGTGCTAAAAAGCTGTTGCCCGTTCCCCAGAAGACTAACCCTCCAGCAGTTACAAGAGTTCCGCTGAGTGGGCGGCTCGCTGGATTCATGTCTGATACTTCCCAAACCAACTTGCCTGTCGTCAGGTCGATGGCGCGCAATGCACTCCACGACCTGCCCCCCGGAATAGAACGCTCGTCGCCACCGGTGAAGAGTTGACCAGCCCTGTAGGTTGCTTCTGTCGGGACAAGTACCGTGCCTTCCTCCAGGACGGGTACGTAGAGAAGTTTCGTGACCGGGCTGAACGCAGGTGGCCACCAGTTGGCGGCACCGTTGGTTCCTGGATACAGGACCCCCACCGGTCGGTTATCACTCGGTGTGGACACAGGAACAGGCTGCCCGGCCTCATCCAATCGGGCCCAATTTTGGCGAGCGATAGGAACTGCTCTAACGAGTTCGCCGTTTTGCCGATCGAGCACGTATAGGAAACCATTCTTGTTGGCCGAGAGTACCAGTTTTCTTATCCGCCCATTGCCAGTTGCCAGATCTACCAGCACCGGAACCTGATTTGCGTCCCAATCGTGCACATCGTGTGGTGTGAACTGAAAATGCCAGCGGAGCTTTCCCGTGTCGGCATCTACGGCGATCAGAGAGCTAGTATAGAGGTTCTCTCCATGGCGTTTCTGTCCCACGAAGCTAGGCGCTGGATTCCCAGTTCCCCAGTAGATTAAATTCAAATCGGGGTCGAAGGAACCCGTCATCCACGTCGGCCCACCACCGGTCTTCCAGGAGTCCCGCTCCCAGGTATCATGGCCGGGCTCACCGGGGCCTGGTATCGTGTAAAACCGCCAGGCTCGCCTCCCGGTCCGAGCTTCATAAGCGTCGAGGAAACCACGTATTCCGAATTCTCCGCCAGCAATTCCGACGACGACCTTGTCTTTTATTACGAGTGGAGCCGCTGTACCACTGTATCCGCCGCTGGCATCAGCTAATTCCACTTGCCATACGACTTCGCCCGTACGCATGTTAAGCGCGACTAAGTGTGCGTCGGCGGTTGCATATAGGACAAGATTGCCGGAGATCGCAACGCCCCGGTTGACTCGCTCGTAGCCAAGTGGCAGGTTCGAGGGTAGCCCGTGGCTATAGGTCCAAATGTGTTCACCCTTACGTGCATTTAGGGCGACCACATCGGCCGGCGGACCCGACAGATACATGACATCACCGACCACCAGAGGCGTCGTCTCGTTAATGCGGTCGCTAGCATCCATCTGATAGAGCCAAGTAACGCGCAATTCACTCACGTTGTTTCGATTGATCGATGCAAGCGGGCTATATCGCTGGCCCGTATAGCTTCCAGAGTAAGTCAACCAGCTTGCGGGGTGATTCACGCTCTTTAGAATGTCCTCGTACTCGACGGTTTGAAATGTCCCCGAGTTCGTCACTCCAGCAGTGCGAGGCGGCGTTGTTAGGGAATGAGTGTAGGCCACGAGTCGCCATGCATCTGCGGACGGGAGGCGAAAACCTGGCATTCCGGTGCCAGGAATTCCATGTTGGATATTTTTGTATACTGCCCAATCAGTATTCCCATACATGAGTTCCCGTTGCAAAGACCGGCGCGCGGATCCGTCGATGCCTTCTGCCTTGTGACAGTTCGAGCACCGGTCTCCAAAGAGCTTAGACCCGGCAACGACATCAGCCGTCGAACCGTAGGGGTTTTTGACAACGACGTGAACATCTGGGGTAGCAGCCAAATCTCGAAGGTACGGTCGGTGGCCAGGGGTGAGCATAAAAATCAGCTCTGCCCATTCTATGTCTTGAAGTCTGCCCATGAATTTGTGCCGCAGCACTCGAGTGCGCCAATCCAGGCCTGGAGTGACGGTAATCGCCACCACGGTACCGAGCAGAACACATGACAGAATTAGAAAACACCCGTGCGTCCGCAGATCGCATTACTAACTCTGACAAACAAAACGCGCAGGCCTGTTTCAATCTTACAGCGACACGAAGCCATTGCTGGTGATAGCCCCTTGTCATGGAATCAAATAGTTTGCGAACCGACCTTTTGATCAAGATTTTGTTGTTGCGCGCGGAACTACTGCCGGGCGCGTCGAGGAACAAAGATCCTTAAAGTCACGCATAGGGGCCGGGTTCACTGCCGTTTGTAGATCTGATATGGCCCGATCGACTGGAGAAGGTGGAATCGTGAATCGGGCGGAACGGCGAAGCCATCTGAGCTAGTCCCGTTTGTACACACTGTAATTCTCGAACTGCCGCAGGAGATGAAAGCCCCCACGGGAAGGAAACAAAAAGTACTGTTCAGGCCCATCCGGCCCATCCCCAAGGTTGCCGCTCTGAACGATCCTGTATTCATCATCGGGCGCCGCGCCCTCGGCGCATTCATTTTCATTGGACACCCCATGGAGATACTTGAAAAAAAGATCGACCGCAGCGCCCACCTTATATCTGGAGTCAACAGCGGCGAATCTAGGTGTCCAGTTCTCGGTGAACAATTGATAGCCGATCGATGCTCGCGCTCTGCCGGACTGTCGAAGCAGATCCGCTACATAACCCGCGACTTGCACCTGTGTCGCGTCGGAACCAGACCATTCTCTTTTGAGCACGCCGTTAATCGATGGCACCAAGCCTGTATCGACTACGGTGCAGATGGCCAGTATCGCGGCTAGCTTGCAAATACGCTGGCCCATGTGGAGTGGCGGTCGAACGTTCGTAAAGTAGACCGTTAGTACCAAAACCTGAACCGGCCAAAGCCAGAAGAACCTTTCCGGCCGCCCATGTTCTGCTGCCAATAAAAGGATCAGCCACGGTGTTGTGAGGCTAAAGACCAGCGGTCTTGTATCGCCCTGCACTGGCTGCAACCGGATTGCAAGCGTCTGGAGAGCCTTCGCAATCGGCCCGCGCATTAGAAGCGCGATTCCGCCCAGAGCGGCCATTAGCTGAAACGTCCGAATACTCGAGATGGTGTATGACGGCAACGCATCATTCGGGGCAAAACGCGTGATAATGGATTCGTTGGCAAGCACGCTCGAAGCAAGAAGAATGGTACCGAAGACTGCGACCACCTGCGGACGGAAGCCTGCTCTATTCGCTTCAAAGTCGCGCGTGCAAGTTTGCCGCTCAGGAAAGGCCAACAACAGCAGGCTGCCTGCGACCAGTCCCAATAAGATCAACTCCGTTCCAGGAACCGGCCCTTCAAAGTTTGAGACCAGGCCGCGGACAATAGCAAGACCGCGCCGGCCTAAAGCCAACACGAACTTGCTCGGGACGCTTTCGGGGTCACGCCTGCCGGACACCATTCCTTCCATGGATGGGCGACCCCCTATGCCCAGGGCTAGTGTTGAATCACACCATGCCTCCCAGTACTTCGCCGGTTGAAGACTTTGGAGCAGGAGCTGCGATCGTAGATCGGCAAAGTGGCGCGTGGTCTCGAAACGGAGATAGGGATACCACATCAAGAAGGCCAGACCCCCAGCCACGGCCATGGCTCGGACCCGGGCAGGTGGCCGATAAAAGAACCACACCACCGGAAAGATGAATATGGCCGGCGCGATCTCCATGAATACATACATGCCTGCGGCCCAGGTTAGGACCGCGGCGGCCAGATAACGGGCCTGCCTCCGAGTGACCCACAGACACGCCAAGTAAACCATCCATATAAAAAAAAAGGGATGCCCTCTAGGTTCCAAAGAACCGACAAAGAACAGGCCGCGCGTGGACAGACCATAAACAGCCACCGACAGAAGAGCACATCGCACGCCGAAGTAAGCTCGCGCCAGCAGGAAGATCCCGGTCAGAGTCCCAATGTGAAGCATTACGCTTCCGGGAAATTCGAACAGCCTGGGATCGGAAAACAATGCAATTCCCGGAAGGAACAACCAGCTCGTGCCTGGCGGGGCGTAGGAAGCAAGACTGGTCACCGTGCCTCGATCCGGCAGCCAACCTAGAGTTAGTAGAACATGCGCGCTATCTATGGATCCTATGACGTCTATGAATGGTACTCGTGACCTCCACCCTTGAAGCTTTACCATCACGCCCAACGCCGCAATCAAGGTAATGAACGCCGCGCTCGCCGCCAGCTCACGGGTCGGCATCTTAAAGGTCCCGCTCATCACCGACTTTCTTTGTGTCCGCTATTGGCTCGATCGGCATGCCCGTTGAGGGACTTCGCAGCCCTAACGGTCAATAGGACTTCGTAATCCGGATCGCAGTAATCAAGTTCTTCGCGGCGCAGTTCTTCTGCAGCTAAGCCGTGAAGGAAAGCAATTGCGGTAAGCACGTTTCCATAGGCCTTCACAGTGAGATCGGGACCAAATGACTGGAAGAGTCTCCGTGCTGACACCGTCGTGAAGCGCCAATACTCACCCCACTGGTCCATATCGTAACGGCTAATTTGGCTGATGCCAGGAAACGTAACAAGCAATACGCCACCCGGCTTAAGGACACGATGCAGGGTACACACTGCTGCGGATACGTCGTAAATGAACTGCATGGTTTGAGTGCAAATGATGCAGTCGAAGGTCTCAGATGGAATAATCTCCGCACACGTCAGATCCGCGACGATCGTCGCCTTTTTATTGTCGGTCGTCGCGTGCAGAATGTCGATTTTGCCTACCCCTGCTCCGCCAAACTTCCTTGCGTAGGTGTCATCGCCTACTTCCAGTACACGTCCACGAATGTTGGCGGCGTGGCATGCAAGAAAGCTCTCGATGTAATACCGGTCGATGGGGCTGCCTCGATCGAAACCGAATTTGCGGCTCGTGGGTTCCAGGCGAGTCCGCCAATCGGAGAAGTAACTGCGGTTACATTGGCGGCGTAGCATCTGTTGTTGCGAGCGAAACCAACGTTTCACACGCTTCCGAAAAAGCATGCTAGTCGCCAACAGGGCCGGCATCGAGAGCATAGATCACGAATAGGGCGGCGGGCTCGAAGCTCTATCAAGGCGGGCGCAGGCGGTAGCTTCAGTCCCGCGTATAGATCTGATATTGACCGACGGAATGGAGGAGCTTGAACCGAAAATCTTGAGGGAGATCGAAATAGTATGTTTCCTCCGGTCCTGACGGGCGCTCCTCGACAATTCGATATTCGTCATGAGGAGACAGTCCTTCCGCGCACTGATCGCTGTTTAAGATTCCGTGGCGGTACTCGAGAAGATAATCGAACTGCACACCGACCTTGTAACGTGCATCGACATCCGTGGACGCTGCATGCGCGCCGGGAATGAAGAGCCGGTAGCCAATTGAGCTTCGATTTTTGCCTTCCGAATTCAGTATACCGGCCACGTACTCTGCTGCGGGAATGAGTGCCGAATCAGGTCCCGACCAGCCATTGCGAAGCCAGCCCGCGGCACCAGACGTCACGATCGGATTCCACACAATCACACTTGTAATCAAAGTCAGAGCAGTCCAGCGACCAACTGTTGCCGCTTTCGTTTGCGGAAACACTCCGTCGCTGAAACCGAGAAGAATGATCAACTGCAGAGGCCACACGCCAATGAACCTGTCAACACGTCCGGGTTCCACAACGCATGACAAGATCACCCAAGGCACGACCACGCTGATTACAAGAATGAGAGGGTCACTCTTTGTTCGTGGAACCGTGCACAAGAGGCGATCTAATGCGCTGAAGATCGATCGCCGAATCAAGAGCGCAACAGCGACCAAGGACATCAGTACCTCGAAGAGTCGAAGCTCTGAGATAGTGCCCGGCTCCAGTCTCCCGTCGGGAGCTAAAAGAGGTGCAATAAGTTCGTTTGACACAGCTGCCACGAGAAGTAAGCCGAAGCCAAAATAGGTAAACCTGCGCCCTTGGATACGTCTATACCAAATTGGTTCAATTCCTTGCACAGAAACCGAGCTGCGGGTAACAGTGAAAAACGCCAAGCCAGCGAGAGTGGAGGTCAGCAGAACGAACCTGCCGCCGAAGATTAACGCCCCAAAATTGGAGAGCAATCCCTGTGCAAATGCAAGGCACCGACGTCCCAACGCCGTTGCGAACGACGTCATCAGATTCTGAGCACCTGAGTCGCTCGGGACATCCAGCTCTCCGGATGCGCGTTCCCATTGCCGAAGCGTTCGCGTTGGAACGCACCAGGCATCGCGAAAGTTTGGACGTCGAAGGTCTTCGAGTAGGACTTGTGATCGGATATCTGCAAAGTGGCGTGTCATTTCAAACCGCAGGTAGGGACACCAGATTAAAAGCTGCAATGCACCAGCCAGGGCCACACCACGAAACCGAATCGGTGGTCGATAAAGAAACCAAATTGCAGGGATGATGAACACGCCCGGTGCAAGCTCCATGTGGATATACATGCCCGTAGCCCAGATTAGGATCGCTGCAGTCAGGAACTTTGGGTCCTTTCGCCTGACCCATCCAGACATGCAGTAGGCCATCCATACGTAGAAGAACGGATGGCCTCTCGCCTGCAAGAAGCTCGCGTGATGCAGCGCCAGTTCCGAAATGCCATAGAGCGCTACCGATAAATGGGCACACCTAGATCCAAAATAAGTCCGCGCCAGCAAGAAAATTCCTACAAGCGTTCCGACGTATAACAGGGCGCTTCCAGGAATCTCAAACAGCCGGGGATCAGAAAATACCAGGAGTCCAGGCACAACAAGCCACGCGAGCCCAGGCGGAAAGTACGAGGAATAGTTAGTTATACCACCTCGGTAGGGAATGTGCCCATGTGCCAGCAGGTCGCGGGCCCCATCTATGGCGAGGATTTCGTCTTGGACGTCCGGGATTCGCGATCTCCAGCCTTGGAGCGCAATCGCCATTCCCGAAGTAGCCACCAGGAACACAATCGCCATGCCAACTGCGAAGTCTCGACCAGTCATCTTGACATTGGCAGAATGCTCATTCGCTATGATCAGAGGCATTTTGTACCGACCGTCGAACACAAGTCATCGCGAATGTGTGCTAATCCAATCCGCTAGCCAACGGCCGCGATCTCACATACCCGATATCGATAAAGGGCTTTCCTGCGAGTATTGAGTCACATAGATCGTCTATGAACGGAAGCCCTCCCGGTGCAAGTTCGCGGAAGCTGCTCAGGGAAAACCGTTTGTCCACGGGATCTATAAGTCGATTGCGAAACACGTGCCGAAAGATCCAGAGATAAGCGAACTTCTGAGCCAATTTGACCTCATTTTCAGACAGCTTGTCGGAGAAGTTGGCATCGAGCAACTCATACATGTGTTCTTTAGAGGCTAGATCCAGCGTGAAACCCTTACCTCGATAGCTATTGGCACCTGCAATCCAGGGCCGTTTCCCTCGGAGAGCGAGTTCCAATCCGAGGATAGACGTATAGATCACCGCGACTTGGGCCATGGCCGCAAGAGCGTATGAGCTTATCGGACTATCGGCATCGACGAGCTTAATGTTGCTTGGCAGCGGGTTAAATCTTTTCCTGATTTCAGCGGTCACCAATGTGCGCGATTGTAAATCAGCCGGCACCCTCGTTTCGGCTGGATGAGCCCTGACAACTAAGTCAATGTCGGGCCGCCTGACTGCATAATTGACCAAACCAAAAATCCAGTCATACATGTTCTGAAAGCCGACATCGCGGTCCACAACAGCCATGTCCCAGGAGGTATTCGTAAACGCCAGTACGAGGGGCGAAGCGGGTCGAAGCTTTAGTTGCCCGCGTATGATCTGCTGGTCTTCTACGGGCGTGGGATTATACGGAAAAGGCGTCGTTTCACTGCGCGACCATCCACGCAGAAAATCATTCAGCTGATGGATTTCAGCGAGTGAGAGCTCCTCATTTGCTACTTGCTTCCACTCTTCCTCCAAATCTACATTCACGGCGGGCTTATTCTGGCTGAACATCACGCCATTCGGATAAAACGGTGAAGTGTCCCACGTCACGACACGCACTCGACGCCTGAGCGCGACATCCAGTGCACATCTGGTGGGCAGCGTCTTGCCGCTACTCACGATGAGGATGTCAGGCCTTTCATGATCCACAACCCGTTCGAATAACCACGTCAACAACACCCCCGTGGAGATCCATTGTCGGTACTTTCCTGGTGTCTCCTTCACTGGATCAAACACGAATCCGCGATAGTAGCGTTGTAGTTCCCATCGCGCCAGCCTGCCGACCGGGACACCATTCACGATGAGATCTTCGAGATCACCGTCGACCGTTTTTTCTACAAGACGTTCAGCCTGCGCTAAATCCTGCTGCGAAAGAAAGTCAGTGAGGCGAGCATATTTGAAACCGAATGCATCTTCGAAGCGGCCTGACCATCCGATACATGTGGCGCATGGGGGCCGATGCTTAGGACCGAGGTTCATCTCGCACAGAGGCAGTAAACCATCGCAAAGGATTCCGCGCACGTCGTGCCCGCGCAACCGAAGCGCAGTAGCCAGAGAATATTCCAGTTCGACCCATGGCGAGAATTGTTGGAAGCTACAGATCAGAATGCGCTTGCGGTTCGGCTGCCGGCCATTTCGTATCGCTGTGTCGGTTAGATACTCCTGCTCTTTTAACCGCAGCCGTTTGATAGCTCTCACACAATCATGAGGACCGAGGACAGCTTGCTTGACATACCTGGATCGCAGTTGCCACTGCGTCGGCAACTGGTAGAAATGGCGGCGTAACTGTAGTTTCAGTCGCATCGCGGACCAAAAGTAAATTCGGTATTCGTATGATCGTGCGAGGAGAGAAGAGGCGCGACACCCTCTAGATGACGTGACGCCAGCCGCACACTCACTCGCGTGGTCCCCCTTCAATCCATCGTTTTTGAAGCAAATGTGGCCAGCTAAGTATCGGTTGGCGGCGAACTGTTTCCCAAGCGACCTTGCCACGGTGTATCCAGACCAGATAGGCGGAAAAGACGCTGTTGAGGACGCTGTCGAAGGCCATTTGGGCGCCGCTGAATAAAACCAAAGGCCAGAAGACAATAAAAACCGCAGCTGAGGTACTAAGACTGTGCACCTCCGCAATACCGGGGTTCACAGAACAAGGTTCCACCCTCAAGCAGTAGTTAGCCAATCCCCAGTCCTCGGTATTAGGGTGAAAAACATCGGGTTGTTTATGAGAGAGTGGATTCACTTTTCGATATGTAGATGACTTACGTGGGACTCGAGGATGGTAATGCTCCAAATGATAAAAGTCACAGTCGACCAGCTTACCAAGATTTACCAAGCGATATCTCTGCATCAGTCGAAAGATCATGTTAATTTCCATATCGTTCATATAGATCATTCGTTCGTCGTAACCGCCGCTACCATTCCACAGGTTTCGATGTAGGAGCCAAATTCCGACACCGTGTTCATAGAAGGGTCTCCGGTGAGGCAGATCAATGTTCAAATGCTGGCCAAAGCAGTCGATAAACCGCTCCACAGTGCATAAAGAAGGACACTGCACGGCAAACCTATACGGAACCATCCTCAAGTTCGAGAATAGCAGGGCAGAATTTAATGGGACGTCTAACTGCGTCCTGCGTTCGTAAAGCTCGAAAAACGTTTTCAAGAAGCGCCGGCCCACCAGGGTGTCTTGGTCTATTCTCCCGATGTATTCCCCTTGTGCGCGTCTAGCAGCTGCATTCAAAGCCAGAACCTCGGGAAATGGGCTGTCTTTTTGTAAATGCCGAGCAATTTCCGGTGGTATTCGTACGAATGAGACGATCTTTGAGGCAGCTGTCGTGAGATGCAACACGTCTTTTAACTGAATCTCGCTCCCCCAATCCGCAATGAGGACTTCAACATCGGCCTCTCGACCCAATTCATGCACTCTCTTCGCAACATAATTAAGCGTTGTTTCTAGCCGCCAAATGGAATTACCCATGTAGCGGTCGTTTCGCGAACAAAGAATTAGCGAGAGGACGGGTGCCTTGGGCTGGTTGGTCTTTGTCGTGACTGGCATATCCAGTGAGGTTCGCATTAGCTTAGTTCCTCACTCCAAGCAGGCGCGCTGATCTTCCTTTCCATAGCTTGACAAGCAGACCGGGCCACATCGTGATCGGTTTGTCAGCTATGCCGTTCCTGGCAACCAGCGCCCGACGTCTCCAAAAAAGCCAGACGCCGGTCAAGGTGACAATCACTCTGTCCGATGTGATCTGCATCGCTACGGACAAAACTAGGAGTATGAAGCGCAGGACGCTTGTGCGCGTCGCCTCGGCACGTTTTATCTCCAAATTAGCCGATGTCTGTCTGACTTCTAACGGAAATCCGCTCATGCCCCAGGTCTCCCCATTCGGGTTAAATACCGCCCGGGGATTATCTAGTTTCATTGAAGGGTTCACTTTGCGATGGCTGCTCGCTCGCAGCGGCGTCCTGGGATCATAGTGCTCCAAATGGTAGAAATCGTAGTTGGTAAGAGCACCTAAGTCGATGATTCTTTGTCTTTGGGTAAGTCGCAAGATCATGTCCGTTTCCATCCAATTCATGTAGAGCAGTCGCTCGTCGTAGCCGCCAGATTCCATCCAGAGGTCGCGATGTAGAAGCCAGATCCCAACATAACTCGTCCAAAAAACGTTTCGGCAGAATCGATTTTCATTCCAGACGCCGAGTGAAGACCCAAACAGACGAACCACTCTATCCACATGGCCAAAAGCCGGACATCGGACCGCCAACCGGTAGGGAATGCTGCGACGATTTGCAAACAACAGCGCAGAAGCCAAAGGGACGTCCAGTTGCTGCTTACCTTCGTACAGTTCAAAAAAGAATTCTAAGAAGCGTCTCCCAACGAGTGTGTCCTGGTCGATGCGGCCGATGTATTCTCCTGTTGCGCGTCTGGCGGCAGCATTCAACGCGAGTACCTCCGGAAACGGACTGTCCTTCTGCAAAGGACGAGCGATCTCCGGCGGAATGAGCAGCCAGGAGACAATCTTGGCGGCAGCCGGACTGAGTTGCAAAACTTCGGATAAGGGAATATCACTGCCCCAATCCGCAACCAGAACATCGACGTCGTTTTCCCTGCCCAATTCGCGTATCCTCTGCGCCAAATAATTGAGTGTCGTCTCCAACCGCCAGCGGGAGTTGCCCATGTATTGATCATTACGCGAGCACAGAATCAGAGACAGGACTGACATTGCTGAGAGTGACTTATCAGGGAAGAAGCAGGAAGTCTGATTGCGTTGACCGGCCCAACCACCGTGCCAAAAGTGTTAGATCCTCGGCCGTGGACCAGTCTTCTTTGGTCTTTGCGTTAATGCGGCTGTCGATTCTAATTTCCAATTCGCC
>WNGD01004022.1_pt1 | contig 39510 bp, 38 predicted proteins | sample 5400671 | NCBI WGS metagenome assembly WNGD01 (sample SAMN13153369, study PRJNA577476) | soil metagenome | isolation source: 40 cm soil or saprolite under grassland replicate 2 | place: USA:California | collected 2016-06-15 | reverse complement strand
CGTCTTGAGAAGGTGGTCACTCTTCATCTTACGCTGAACAGGCCACAAGCCAATACTCAGGCTCTCCCGCTGCTTCCATTACTAGACCCCATACGGGGTCATACCTCTGCGCTGCTCCTACCAAATTATTATATGAGCCTTTTGATATGGATACCACTCCTTGCTCGTCCACACTGAATGATTCCATACGTCTGAGCACCGAGAGGAATGTGCCTGGGCAAACCGCTCCATATCTGGGGTATCAGCATGGAATAGTGGAAATAAACCGAGTGCCCAGTCTTTCGAGAGTCTGTGAGGAATTCGATAGCGAGGAAGGAGTAGAATGGAGGATGACACCTCCACGAGCGGGGAATCGCTCGATGTAAGAAGAGAAGAGGAGTCGAATGGAGAGAGGAAATTTCTCATGAGAGCTATTGTCCTTGAGCATGCCGGACCACCTGAGGTACTTGAGGTCCGCAGTGTGCCCCGTCCAGAACCGCGTCCAGGTTGGGTCTTGATCCAGGTCAAAGCCTTCGGACTCAATCGCTCAGAACTGTTTACGCGCCAGGGGTATTCACCTGGTGTCACCTTTCCACGCATCCTGGGCATTGAATGCGTTGGGATTGTCCAAGCCGCTCCAAGCACCAGCTTGCAAGTTGGGCAAACTGTTGCCGCAGTGATGGGAGGGATGGGCCGCCAATACGACGGGGGCTATGCCGAATATACCCTGGTTCCCGCCAGCCAGGTGATGCCACTTCACACTTCGCTCCCCTGGGAGATTCTGGCCGCGATCCCGGAGACCTACCTGACGGCTTGGGGCTCGCTCTTTCATGCGATGGAGATGGAAAAGGGAATGAGTCTGCTGATACGTGGAGGCACCTCCTCGGCTGGCATGGCTGCCATCACGCTGGCGAAAGAGAGGGGGCTTCGTGTGCTTGCCACCACCAGAGCCGAGGCGAAGGCGGCGGCCCTGCGTGAGCAAGGGGCCGATGAGGTCGTCATCGACACCGGCCAGATTGCCGACGAGGTGAAGCAGCGCAGTGCCGGCGGGGTCAATGGTGTCCTTGAGCTGATCGGGACGGGGACCCTGCTGGACTCCTTGCAGGCGGTTGCGGCCCATGGCATCGTCTGTTTCACCGGCATGCTTGGCAATGCCTGGGTGCTCCACGACTTTGAGCCTATGGCCGCCATTCCTTCCACCGTCAAGCTGACCCAATTTACCACCGAAAATGTGACAGCGGCCAACAGTACTGAGGACTTGCAACAGATCGTGGATGGGGTGGCTGCTGGTCGCTATCGACTTAGCCTCGATAAGGTCTTCCCTTTCAAGCACATCGTCGAAGCACATCGCTATATGGAGGAGAATCGGGCAAAAGGCAAGCTGGTGGTGCTCGTCGATGAGAGGCCACTTCCTTGATGGATGCGCCTCTTCAGGCTCGGCCCCGCACGCATCAAGCGTGAGCCAGCAGACGCGTCTTTCCGTCCGCCGCGCTTTGCTTCCAAAAAGGTCGATGGAGGCTGATCATGCTCTCATCAGCCTCCCATCTCCAGCAGAGAGACCGTGTTCCCCACATGTTGGTGGTAAATGCCCTACGAAGTGAGCAGGTTTTGCCCTAAATGTTGAGCAGCTCAACTAGTGCTGTTGAGCAACATGGCTCTAGAAGCACGTTCGCACATTCGGCGGTTGTAAATTCACAAGCAAATTTTGCTTGAATGGTGAGCAAAAGCTTCTCTCTTCGGCCCAGTTTTTGGGCGAAAAGAAGCGATCTATCTGGGTCAGTCAGCTGCTTTTGCCCGCAGAGAACGGGCAAAAGCAGGAAAACTCGCACGCGAATTTACAGAAACGATTCAGAACGATCCGCATCTCAAGCGGTTTCTCCCGTAAGCACTAGTTGAGCTGCTCAACATTTAGGGCAAAAGCTTATGTTGGAGGGCCAAACCTGCTCACTTCGTAGGGCATTTACCAATACTGACGCGATGTGTCGCCAGATATGTCCTGATGCGATTGCCTTATAACGACTTACGCCTGGTACCTCATCCCTTTTTTTATACTTTTCACCGTACCTTTCATTGCGGAAGAAAACAGCTACCCCTCTCGCACCACCATGAGCAGGCCACCAATCATCGCCAGATTCTTCAAAAACTGCGTCTGTTGAGCTGCCCGCCCTGCAGGAGTCTCCTCTTTCCAGAACGCGTGTCCGACATAAGTTGTTGGAATCAAGGTGCCAATTAATATAGCTGCGGCCACCCTGGGCAATATCCCTGCTGCAAGGGCGGAACCGGCAACCATCATCGTCGCACCATTGAGGATCGTCGCCTCTCTTGCGCGCGAAATACCTGCGCTGGCAACCTTGTCCACACGTCCACCGGGATTGGAAAAAGCATTCCAGCCACCTATAATAAACATAGCACTCAGGCTGGCGCGAGCGAGCGATTTGACAAATGACATCAAAAAACTCCTTGTCCTTTTTCTCTCGAAAATACATAATGCGCTTTAAAAGCTATCACCCTATGATTATATCTCGCAGAGCAGGGCAAGCGAGTTTCATACGCGAGAGTACTATGCTCGCACCCGACCAGAGCACAATACTTTACTTTTTGCAGTATCAGGCCACAAGGGATATAATACTACACGAGGAGAGACTTAATGAGTACCGAATTACGCGTCATACCGCTAACAGGCATCAGGGAGATCCCAGATGGGAGCGACCTGGGTCTTGTTCTTTATGAGGCGCTACAGCAGCAACATCTGACGGTAGAATCCGGTGATATATTCATTGTGACCCAGAAGATCGTCTCTAAAGCAGAGGGGCGCATCGTGCACCTCGACGAGGTAGAGGCATCCGAGTTCGCGCGGTCTTTCGCGCAACAGTACAACAAGGACGCGCAACATGTCGAGGTGGTCCTGCGCGAGAGCAAACGCATTGTGCGCATGGATCACGGCGTTCTGATCAGCGAGACAAGGCACGGCTTCATCTGCGCCAACGCGGGCGTGGACGAGTCGAACGTCAAAGGGCGGCGCGTATTGACACTCTTGCCCCTCGATCCCGATCGTTCGGCGCTGACCCTGCGCCAGCGACTGCAAGAGCTTGCGAGCAAGGGCAGAGAGATGGTCGATATCGCCGTGATCATCTCGGATACGTGGGGGCGGCCCTGGCGCAATGGGCAGGTCAATATGGCGATCGGCGTCTCCGGCATGGAGGCGATCGTTGATTACCGGGGTCTGCGCGATCCCTATGGCTACGAACTACAGGCAAGCGCCATCGCGGTGGCGGACGAACTGGCCTCCACAGGCGAACTCGTCATGGGCAAGATCGACCGCGTTCCAGTCGCGCTCATCCGTGGCTATACATATGTACCTACACAGGCAGATGCACGCGTGTTACTGAGAGATAGCGCAACGGATATGTTCAGATAAGCAAGAGAAAGCAATATTAAAGAGGTAACGATACGCAGTGACCATACATTCAGATGCCCGGCGGGCAACCCTTCCCACACGCACCGACGATCTCGCCACACTGCTACGTGGTCGGCGCAGCGTGCGCAAATACCAGGCACGGCCCGTCAGCCGTGAACAACTTGAACAGATACTGGAGGCAGCGTGCTGGGCCCCTTCGCCGCACGGTCGCCAGCCCTGGCGCTTCGTCGTGCTGACGCAGCAAGAGCCCAAAACGCTCCTTGCCGACCGCATGGGTGTGACCTGGCGCGAGAACCTGGAGATGGACGGGCAGGATGCCGCGATCGTCAACATACGTCTGGAGAAGTCGCGCCAGCGGATTCTTACCGCGCCCGCCATCATCATTCCTTGCCTCTACCTGGAGGATATGGACCGTTACCCGGATGAGAAACGCCAGTCCGACGAGACAGTCATGGCGATACAGAGCCTTGGAGCAGCCATCCAGAACATGCTGCTCATGACCTACGATCTCGGGCTGGACGCGGGCTGGATGTGCGCGCCACTCTTCTGTCCCGAAGTGGTCTGCGAGGCGCTCGACCTGGACAGACGTCTCATCCCGCACGCGCTCATCACCGTTGGCTACGCCGCAGCGGATCCGCAACGACGCGAACGTCTCCCTTTTGAGAGTCTTATTGTACGCTTTGATTGAGGGTATAAAAGTATGATTGTCGTTCTTGCCGGTGGCGTCGGCGCCGCACGCTTCTTGCAGGGAGTCGTTCAGGTTGTCCCGCAATCTGAACTCACCGTCATAGTCAATACGGGCGATGACCGCGATTTCTATGGCCTGCACGTCTCCCCCGATATCGATATCATTTTGTACACGCTCGCAGGCATTGTCGACGAAAGCCACGGCTGGGGCATCCGCGACGATACACACTTCACGATGCAGCAACTGACCAGCTACGGCAATGAGGACTGGTTTCTGCTCGGCGATCGTGATCTCGCCACGCATATCCACCGCACCAACCTGCTGCGACAGGGCAAGACGTTGAGTGAAGTGACCGACAACCTGCGCGCACACTTCGGGCTCGATCTGCGCGTACTACCCATGAGCAATCAGCCGGTCACAACACATATTCAGACGCCCGCTGGCCTGCTGCACTTCCAGGAATACATGGTCAAGCGCCGCACCACCGACGAAGTACAGGATGTCGTATTCGTCGGTGCCAGCGAGGCGAGGCCCGCTCCCGGCGTGCTGGACGCCATCAAAGAGGCCGAGGCCATTCTGATCGCACCGAGCAACCCTATCGTCAGCATCGGCACGCTCCTGGCGGTTCCGGGCATTCACGAGGCACTGCATGAGGCACAGGGCATGGTCGTAGCGGTCAGCCCGATCATCGGCGGAGCACCCATCAAGGGGCCGGCGGACAGGCTGATGAGTGGGCTGAAAATGGATGTCTCGGCGGTCGGCGTGGCACGCTGCTACCGCGACTTTCTCGATGTGATGGTGATCGATGAACAGGACGCGCACCTCAGCGCCGCCATCGAAGATCTGGGCATCCCGACACTGGTCACCAATACTATTATGCGCGACGATACTATCAAAGCCGCCCTCGCGCGCAGCGTACTGCAAGCGGCGGGACTGCGTGTCTGACACCCCATTTAGTAGGGATGGGGCTTGCCCCCATCCGCCTCGGCCAGCGCTAGCAGGCTCGGGAGCGAGTTCTTGGGACCCGGATGGGGGCAAGCCCCATCCCTACTGTCGTTATCAATGGGATGAAACTAGCAAACGGACTTCGTGCAATCACAAGGAAACAATGATATATAGAGCCTTAATTCCGGTTAAAACGCTCAGCCAGGCAAAAAGCCGACTCGCCGACCACCTGACGCAAGATCAGCGAGCAACCCTGGTGCTCGACATGTTGCATCACGTCATCTCTACGCTTAACGCGAGCAACGTATTGGATGGTGTGACCGTCGTCAGTCCTGATCTGCGCGTTCTGGAGACAGCTGAGTTATGGGGTGCCCGCTCCCGCATCGAAGAAGAGCGTGGACATAATCCCGCCTTGTACGCAGCGGCATGGCGCGAACTGGCAGAAGGCGCTACAGTGCTGCTCACGATCTCTGCCGATCTGCCGCTGCTCGACGTACACGATGTACGGGGCATGATCGCGCAATCTCAAGAGTATCCGGTCGTACTGGCCCCCTCGTGGGATGGCACAGGCACCAATGCGCTGCTGACGCGCCCTCCGCTGGCGCTGCCCTACGTATTCGGACCCGGCAGCTTGCAGCGCTTCCTCGCGCAGGCGAGAGAGTGGCAACTGGGAAGTGTTTTGTACAATAATAGAGGCATGGCGCTGGATATCGATACAATCGATGACCTTGACCTGTTTCACTGTTACGAGACAGAGGGAAAAGCCATGTACGCCTCCTGTTACGTGTGAGAGTTAACATATAGAGTAAGCTCCTCATGCAGCCGCCAACGAAGCATTCGCTTCTACGCGACGCGTCAGGCGGCTGATAGGAAGTAAAAAGGAGAATGTTATGCCCATTGTTGGTTACTCTGCTGCCTTAGAGCAGTTTGGTCCTACAGAACTGCTACGCTGGTCCCAGGAGGCTGAGCGGGCAGGTTTTGGCGGCGTCATGGCAGCGGACCACTTCCATCCCTGGGTTCCAGAGCAGGGGCACAGTCCCTTTGTGTGGTCATGGATGGGTGCGCTTGCCGCCGCCACCAGTAGCGTGAGCTTCGGTCCTGGCGTAACATGCGCCTCATATCGCTACCATCCGGCGATTATCGCCCAGGCGGCGGCGACGCTGGAAGTGATGGCCCCCGGACGCTTCTGGCTCGGCATCGGCACGGGCGAGGCGCTGAACGAGGCCATCGTCGGCGGCGAATGGCCCGAGGCGCCGGTGCGCCTGGAGCGCATGATCGAGTCGATCGAGATCATCCAGCGCCTCTTCACCGGCAAAAAGGTGCGCTACGCCGGGAAGCACCTGCGTATGTCGAGCGCGCGCCTCTACACGCGCCCGGAGAAGCCCACCCCCATCTACGTCGCCGCCTCCGGTCCCAAAACCGCCGAGACCGCCGGGCGCATGTGCGATGGCCTGATCACGCCCGCCGCACCCCCGGAGAAGCTCAAGACGCTGATCGAGAACTTCGAGAAGGGCGCGCGCGGGGCCGGGAAAGATCCCTCCACGATGCCCAAACTGCTGCAATTGCACGTCTCGTGGGCCAATACCTACGAGGAGGCGGAGAAGCAGGCAATGAAAGAATGGCCCAACGGCGGCATCAAGGCACCGAAGCAGGATATTCGCGCGCCCGAAGATTTCGCCGCCTTCGCCCAGCTTGTGCGCGCCGAGGACTTTCAGGGCCGCGTCTTTATGTCGCCGAACCTGGATGAGCATCGCGCCCATATCCAGGGCTTCTTCGATCTCGGCTTCAGCGAGGTGCACGTCCATAACGTTGGGCGCAACCAGAGCGAGTTCATCAAGGCGTATGGCGAAGAGGTGATACCCGCCATACACGGGGCGATCGCACGCTAAATACACTCACTAATCAGGCACCGCAGCATACGTCACGAAGAGGCCGCTGGTCTCAGTGCGCACGCTGGTCGCGCAGTAGGTGAAACCGGAGGGCAGACCTGACACATTGAGCTTCATCTGCTCGTTAATTTTGTTTTCAACCGTCTGCGCAAGAAATGGCAGCGGAAAGCCCTGCACATCGACATGTAGGACATGCACATGAATCTGACAGGCGCTGATATATGGCTGTAAGGTCACGGTCAGGCGCCGGAGCGTATCGATACCTAAAACGTTCATGTGCATGTCGCCGGTAACGATAAGTGGAGCATTATGTTTCAATATAACGTGGACATTCTCGACCTCGCCGGGCAGGCCGGCATTATTGATGTTCTTCTGTATGAGTGCCGTTACAAACGCAGCACTGGCCTGCACGCTAACGGCCCCATTTGTGGACGCAGGCGTGGTCGCGATGGGCGGCACGTCCGCCGCAAAAAACAGTAGATACCCCAACAACCATATAAATGCGAGCAGTATGCCCGCAACAAAAGCTGCGCTAAAGAGGGCGACCTGCTTCCGCGAAACGGGCGCCTGTTTTTTGACAATGGGCGGCTCTTGCGTAAGAAGAATAGTTCCTTCACCCTCGTCGTCGACTGTTTGCTCTGACTGGTCCATGGACGCTCCTTAGAAAACTGTTTCGTCTATGATACTACCGCGACCATAGTCATGTAAATATTTGTGCAAACTGCACAATAGTAAGCAGGTAACTTTTGGATAAACTGACTGTAGCATCCCATTGATGAGAGTCATATCATAAATTAAGGCATAAAACTCAGCTTATCGCTGAGCGTAATACGTTTACTATTATGCAAATTTGCCTACAGGATATGGGGCAAAGCGTGCCGAGCAGCCTGCAATGAAGCCGGGATAGACGTAAGAGGAGAGTTATAACACATGACGCCAGAGGAAGTCTTAAAATTTGCCAGAGAGAACGACGTCAAGATTGTGGATCTGAAGTTTACCGATCTGCCAGGTTCATGGCAGCACTTCAGCGTGCCCCTGCACAACATCGAAGAAGAGACGTTCGTTGAGGGTGTTCCTTTTGATGGGTCCAGCATACGCGGTTTTCAGGCCATCGATAATAGCGATATGCTGGTTATCCCCGATGCTGCGACCGCAATTCTAGATCCCTTCACCGCTGTCCCGACACTGAGTCTGATCTGCAATATTGCTCACCCTGGTGCTATCGGCGCGAAGAGACCCTACAGCCGCGATCCCCGCTTCGTAGCGAAAAAGGCTGAAGACTTTCTGCGCAAAAGTGGCGTCGCTGATACCAGCTATTTCGGACCAGAAGCAGAATTCTACATCTTCGATCATGTCAGCTATGCATCCACCGACAACAAGCAGTTCGTCGAGGTCGATTCCGACGAGGCACATTGGACCAGCGGGCGCCCCACTACCCATGATGGAGGTCGCTCCCGTGGTCACCTGATGCGTGTCAAAGAAGGCTACTTCCCGGTTGCGCCTAATGATACGCTACAGGATCTGCGTACTGAGATGGTGCTGAAGCTCGAAGAGCTGGGTGTTCCTATTGAAGCACAACACCACGAGGTTGGCGCGGCAGGCCAGGCCGAGATCGACGTCCGCTTCGATACACTGGTGAGAATGGCTGATAAGATGCTGCTCTATAAGTACATCGTGAAAAATACGGCGCGCAAGCATGGCAAGACCGTCACCTTTATGCCGAAGCCGGTCTTCGGTGATAACGGCTCCGGTATGCATACACATGCAAGTCTATGGAAGGCTGAGAAGCCTCTTTTCTATGACCCTGAAGGCTATGCAGGAATATCTCAGCTAGCACGCTACTATATCGGCGGCATTCTGAGCCACGCGCCAGCACTGATGGCGATCGCGGCCCCAACGACCAATAGCTACAAACGCCTGGTGCCCGGTTTCGAAGCTCCGGTCAACCTGGTCTTCTCGAAGGGCAATCGTAGCGCGGCGGTACGTATTCCATTGACCGACAATCCAAAGGCCAAGCGCGTCGAGTTTCGCTCCCCCGATCCAGCCGCCAATCCGTACCTGCTGTTCTCTGCACTCTTGATGGCCGGCCTCGACGGCATCAGCCGCGAGATCGAGCCCAGTGAGCACGGTTACGGTCCGCTCGATCGTGACCTGTACAGTCTGTCGGAGGAAGAGCTGCGCGAGATCCGCTCCGTCCCCGGCTCCCTGTACGAGGCCCTGGAAGCCCTGGAAGCCGATCATGCCTTCCTGCTTGAGGGCGGCGTCTTCACGGAAGATGTGCTTGAGAAGTTCATTACATTCAAGCGTGACCAGGCAAATGAGATTAACCTGCGCCCGGCACCGATCGAGTTCTCTCTGTATTACGATATGTAGTTTTTCATTCCCCTCAAGCGGGTCATAAAAGTACAAAAGGGAACAGCGCGTCGCCAGTTGGTGACGCGCTGTTCCCTTTTGTTTGCACATCCAATGACTCCCCACACGTTCCGCTCGGATGACAGGTAACACGAAAATGTGCTATAGTGTAGTACCCGTTTGTTTCGTGGACCTACATCAATGGAGATCAAACTTATGCAACCACTCGTCGATAGCTATGGAAGACGCATCAAGAGCATGCGCATCTCTGTCACCGATAAATGCAACTTTCGCTGCACCTACTGTATGCCGGCGGAGGGCCTCCCCTGGCTCAAGAAGACAGAGATACTTTCCTATGAGGAGATTGTGCGCGTGGCGCGCGTGGCGGTCAATATCGGCATCGAACAGATACGCCTGACAGGCGGGGAGCCGCTCGTCCGGCGCGATGTACCGGAACTTGTACGTATGCTCCACCAGATCGAAGGGCTGCGCAGCCTGAGCATCACGACAAACGGTATCTTGCTCAAACACCTGGCGGGACCCCTCGCCGAGGCTGGCTTGACGCGCATCAATGTCAGCCTGGATTCGCTGATGCGTGAAAAGTTTACAAAAATCACCCGGCGCGATCAGCTCAGCCACGTCCTGGAAGGGCTGGAAGAACTGGAGCAACACCCCTCAATTCACCCGATCAAGATCAATGCCGTCGCCATTCGTGGCTTCAGCGAAGAGGAGGTGCTCGATTTTGTGCTCCTGGCACGGCGCAAGCCCTACGTCATGCGCTGGATCGAGTTCATGCCCCTCGATGCCGACCAGGCATGGCGCAAAGAGGACATCCTCGCCGGCGGAGAGATCAAAGCGATCATTGAGGCCGCGTACGGCCCGCTTGTGCAGATCAAGACGGGCGATCCCTCCGAGACGGCGCGGCGCTACACCTTTAGCGATGGCATAGGTGAAGTCGGATTCATCAATCCAGTCAGTGAGCCCTTCTGCGCGACCTGCGATCGCATTCGTCTGACAGCAGACGGCCAGCTCCGCACCTGCCTCTTCGCTACTGAAGAGACCGATCTTCGTGCCGTTGTCCGTTCGACTACGGATGATGAGGCGATTGCCACTACTATCCGCAACGCTGTCTGGCATAAAGAGTTGAAACACTATATCGGCGACAAACGTTTCAAACGCGCGAACCGCAGCATGTCCATGATCGGCGGCTAGCACGTCCTGGAGTATATCTCCAGACCTCCGCTGAGCACACCAGAGGAAAAAGCCCGATAGCTTTCTGTCTCGTTGAAGGACCGGCGGAAGTATTGCTCGCTTCTCCTGGCCTCTCTCAAGTATGATATAATGCATTTCCATATCTAGTGAAGCATGCTAGCAAGCGTGACATACCCATAATTACAGTGCAAATTGCTGTACATGGTAGTTACCAAAAAACAGGATGTTCGTCGTTATAGTTAAATAGACGATTTATATGCAGTCCTGAATTATACTCAATCAAGTAGCGAAAAAGGACTGCCAGGTCTACCGTTACGCTTCGGTAGAAGACCAGAAAGAGGGAAACCTGTGGTTAACGATGATGCTGAACTCCTCACTGTTCACGAAGTAGCCAGACAATTGCGCGTGGATGATACCACTGTGAGACGGTGGATTAAGAATGGCGTCCTGGAGGCTATTACGCTCCCACATCGCGGGGCGCGCCAGGCTTATCGCATTCGACGCTCAACGCTGGATGCGCTACTGGCAGCACCGTCGCAAGAGCTTGCAGGTCAATGATCCGGCAGACCAGATTAAGGAGGCTCCCTTGTCTGCAATCGATACTCAGGTATTCTTCGACGAGCTTAATGGCAGTGAAGAAGCGGGGTTTGCCGCCATTCACTCTCCAGCGTACTTCTCTCCAGGCAAGATACCCTACCTGCGCGCGCCAGGAGTGGTCGTTCTCGCGCGTCCGCACACGCATACAGCAGGGCTGAGCGGCTTTCTTGCTGGTTTCGACCCAGACCTGAAATTCGGCGCATACCTGGATGATCCTACATCCCTGCCCGATGGTGCCCAGTTGTGCAAGATCGCGGGACAGCTCTGCTACATGAGCTTTGGCCCGAAACGTTCGCTGAACGTGCAGGCGAAACGCTATTTCGACAACCTCAAGTCGTCTGGCCACGGTTCCGTCTTCGAGCACGCGAACTTCAGCCTGCTGCTGTACGGCATTTCGAGAAGCGTCACCCACGAATTGATCCGGCATAGGGCAGGTTTTGGATACTCGCAATTGAGTCAGCGCTTCGTCTCGGGTCGCATGTTGCGCTTTGTGGAACGCCCCGAGTACCAGGAGGATGAGCAGCTTCATGAACAGTTTCTGCGCCGCATCGAGCGCTCAGCCGAAGAATACGCGCTCCTCGCCAATCGCCTGTTGGAGATGCAGCAGGCGGGCATCAGCATTCTCAGTGCTGAGGCGCGCACGGATCTGCGCAAAAAGGTGCAGCAGAGCGCGCGCTCCGTTTTGCCCAATGAGACCGAGGCTCCTATTGTGGTGACCGGCAACGCGCGCGCCTGGCGTCACGTTATCGAGGAGCGTGCCAGCGCCCACGCGGAGGTCGAGATTCGCGAGCTCGCTGTGCGCATCTTCCTCTGCCTGCGCCTGGCAGATCCGGTGCTCTTCGACGATTACAGCGTCGAACGTCTATCCGATGGCACTTATATCGTCAAGACTGAGTTTGAGAAGGTATAGCTACCTAAATTTCGCCCAAATAGGGATAGGTTCGCTAGCCCTTGAAGAGCTGGCGAAAAGAAGGGTGACGCTCCATCGCTAATAAGGAAAAGATCAGCGTTTTTTATTTAGCGATTGTGGGGGTAATAGTCACTAATGTGATTATTAAAAACACTAAACCAGCTAAGAGAAGGATGATTGCTCTTGAGCCCAGCATCCTTTTTCCAACAAATCGAGCACTCATCTCACTTTCTGTGCCGCGATGACTGGCAACCCTCGGTCCCAATACATCCTCTTTACTTTCTTTCCACCCTATGAACCACGTAAAAATAGCCAGAAAGACCAGTGCATTTACCGCAGAGTACAGTGCATGGACAAAACTTGTCGCCTGGAGGTCTATCAGACATATAAACAGACAATATAGAAGCAACGTAAATTCAAGAAGGATATAGCCTTTGGGCGCACAGGTTCTCTCTTTCACTTTGGGGGTTCGACCAAAGGGAATTTTTTTGCCCGTCACTGCTTGATAAAGAGACATGAAGACTCCTCCTAAGTGGATGGGGATCAGCATTAAGTTGAGGACATAGACCGCTAACAGATCGCTTTTACGATAGCCGATCTTGACCAGGTCTCGGCCATATAGAAAATAATAGGGAAGAGCCGTCAAAGGAAGCCAGATAGTGTCCAGGCTCTTATCAAATGGACATACGAGCAGCAGCAGCGTGGCTAAACTTGCAGCACCTGGTGCGATCAGATAATGCAAGCGTATCATTCCCTCAACAAGGGTATGGAACCGAGAAGGTTTGCGTAACAGAAAATGCAGCAGTTTCGGCAGGATCAGAAGCCCGCCGTTGGCCCAGCGACGCCTTTGAATCAGTAAGGCACCAAAATCTGGTGGGGTTGCACTGTAGGCCAAACGGTCAGGATAATTGTACAAGTGCCACCCTTTCTCTATCAAATCGATGGTCGACTCGGTATCTTCTATCACCGTTCTGTCTTGAATGTATCGTGTTATTTCAACGTTGCCTTCCCGTGTGGTTTGACGAATATCTTCAAGTGCGGCTTTGCGCAGCACCGCGTTCGCACCCACCCAAAACGTTGCCCGATAATAGGTGAAGCCTTGATGGATGAGGTATTGAATATCAGTTGTTGCACCAGCTATTCTCTCGATGATGCGGCAAGCTTTGGGGATGGCGCTATAAGGGGTTTGTGCCACGGCAATTTTTTCATTGCCTGGTTGTTCCAGCAAGTAGACCAGACGCTGAGCATATTTTGGCAGCAGCAAACTATCCGCATCAAGGGTAATGAGATATGTTGCCCCCGGAATCTGCAGTGTATTCGGAGAAGGGGTGACCTCTTCAAGAAAGAGACCTGTATCTTTTTGGACGTCTTGAAAGCTTTTGCCAAGCAGGCCCATATAACTATTCAGGTTCATGGCTTTATTTGGTTCATGGGAAAGATTGCGATATTTTTTTCGCTCAAAACTGCTGAGTTCGACGTGAAAGAGCGAAGCCAGGCGTCGATATTCTTGATCAAATTCATGTGGTGAGAGAAGGACTTTCGGATGGTGTAGTTCCTGGGCTTTGAGCCAGAATTCATGAAAAGGCTGAAGGAGAATATGTTGGACAAAAAAATCATCCGTGTGATTTCTTATGGGATAGGTTTCAGCCTGCCTTTTGAACCATTGGGCAACTTCCTCATAGAGAGCTGCCAGGCGAGCCATCTCCGTGGAACGATCAAGACAACCCTGTCTGAGCCGTGTGGCAAAGCTTTGCCATGCTCTACGAAGTCGTTTATCCTGCTCTGAGAGGAGCATGTGTATCTGGCGGGGAGCATTTCTTGCTGCGATCAGTTTCATGCTATCCTCCCAATTGTCTGGAGAAGGCGGATCATCGATCAGTAAAACGACCCGACGGTGAGGATATTCCTGTAATGCGGCTGAGAGTAATGTTTGTTTAATCACCTGCACATCCTCTTTATAAGAGGGAACAAGAATCGCAAGCGGCGGGGTAACCTGCTTATACAGGAAATCTTCAAGCTCTTTGGGAGTGGCTGGTTTGTGGGTTGCGATTCGCTTGAGATAGCCGATGCGTGTGAATTGGTAGATCAAATTCCCGTAGATCAGGAAACCTACAATGCTCACAAACACACCATCTTCAAGGGCCAACCCATACTTGCCCGTATAGAATGCGTTTAGACCCAGCGGGACCTCCCACTTTATAAAGAGAATGTTGGCGATCAAAGTAATTGCCAGCATCAATTGAGTCAGCCTGATATCGTTCATCATGTGCTGCACAAACGTTTGCTTGAGAGAGGAACGTCTAGTTGCCTCCTTGACTGGCTTCTCGGCAGGCTCCATTGGCATTTGCGTTGTTGCGTAGACGTTTCCCCCGGACGGAGGGGTCATGAACGACATACCGGGCATGGGTATTCTAGGAGTCTCGACGGCATCAGTCATGAACGACATACCGGGCATGGGCGACGGCAACAGATGCATGTCCTGTGGTCGAAGAAAGCTTGTTCCGAGAACCTCTCTGCTCGGCCTGACTTTGCTTACGCTGGCGCTGTTGTCTCAACTGGAGCAGACGTGCCTCCACTTGATCCTCTGGACTATCAAAGTACATAGATTATCCTTGTCTAAAGCCAGGAGATATCCAGGCTCGAAAAGTTGAGGATGGGCTTGAGGTAGGACCAGGATCCTCGCAAAAATAGCTCATACTGCGCAAGCATCCGTCGCTCAAGACGATCAACTGGCATGGCAAACTGCGTCGCCTGGCTTGACATCATCTTTCCTTTCATTGAGTGCAAGAGAGGTCAGGCATGTGCTCATCTCTCTCCTGTCCCGAAATTGGTTGGCATCCTGACCCCATCCCGCATGGCGCCAGCGTCTCCAGGGCGGGTTTAAACTGCTTGTCGGCCTGGAAACGATCCAGCATAGTGCGCTGAATGGAAGCGTTCTGGCCCGCTACGCCTCCAGCCTCCTCTTACTTCGGCCAACGAGAGGAGCCGGGTGAGAGTTGAGAGACGCTCCATACTCTAGAGGGAGAGTTGGACATGACTCGCCATCGGTTACGGGTCTGAGAAAATAGTCCTCTCTGGCAAGGCCCTCATGTGCTGACATTCCTCAGCACCCGATACAAATGGCTGTAAATTTGGGAATTCCAATGGCGGAATCTGTATCATTATCCTGGTCAAATGAGGTCTCGCTCATTTACAGGTTGCGGCCTTCACCCTTTTTGGGAATTTGGTGGGATCTTTTCGCGCGAGCAGGTCTTTTTTTGGTATAATCCCTCCTGTTCACCCGTAACCTCAGCGGGGCAATGTGCAACGTATTTGTTATGAGACCTACTTTTCTCTCAGGGAGGCCATCGACCGATGGAGGGCATTGAACGCCTGCTGGACTGCGCCCGGCAAGGCAACTCAGAGGCGTTAAGTGCGCTTTACCACCGGTTCTTACCCGGCATCTTTGGCTATATTGCGACCCGCGTGCCCGATCGGGCCACGGCGGAAGACCTGACCTCGGACGTGTTTTTACAAATGATCGAGGGCATTCATCACCTCAGAGCAGAGGATGAAGCGGGCTTTACCGCGTGGCTCCTGCGTATCGCACGCGTGACGGTCGCGGGCTACTATCGCAAACGAGAGAAACAACCGGCGTACCTCTCGCTGCCAGGCGAAGCCTGGGAGAACACACACACACAGTCTCTGATTCTCCTGGAGAGCCATCCTGAGGCTGATCCAGTGCAGCGAACGGAGACGCGGGAAGACTGGCAGGCCGTGGTCCAGGCCATCAATCACTTAACCGAAGAGCAACGCCAGGTGCTGGTAGGCCGTCTCATCCTGGGATACGATGTAGCGACGGTCGCGCGCATGCTTGGGAAAAAAGCCAACGCGGTGAAGGCGCTGCAATTTCGCGCGCTCCAGAGCTTGCAGCGCCTGCTGGGAAAGCCACGCAGTCCCATTCCTGCTTTCCAGAAACAGAAGAAGGAGGAAGGAGAATGAAACCGCTTGAGGAACGCCTCAACAACCGACTTGAGCAGGCCGAATGGGGAATCGGGCGCAATGGGCAGCATCCGGGCGGCTTCACGCTGCCTGTAAGAGAACACGAGCACGACGCGGAAGTCGATGAACTAGTCGCGCTGGCTCGGCGCTTGCAACAGGCGCACCAACTCCAGGTGGCGCCCGACTTCGCCAGGCAACTGGAACGGCGGATGGTACGCCGCTACGCGGAGCTCCAGCTCCAGCGTGGGAGTAGGCGACGCTCCTTCTTCTCCCTGCTGCGCACACGTCCGGCCTTGAGTACGGTACTGGGTATCTGTTTGCTGTTTTGCCTGTTGAGCACCAGTGTGCTGGCTCTGGCGGTCCAGGTTACCGATCCCACTAGCCCGCTCTACGGACTCAAACGCTGGGAACAACATGTCCAGCTCTCCGGCCGCCCGGCAGATCAGGCCACACTCGACCTACAATTCGCGCGTGATCGGGTCAAGGCGTTCCCTTCTCTAGCTGACACGGCCCATGCAAGTGCGTATCGCCAGGCCCTGGCTGACCTGGATCAGCAGGTGAGCGCCGCCGCTGCGGCCATCAATGAACTGCCAGTAGGCGCGCAACAAACGCAACTAGCGGGCGAACTGGCCAGGCTGAAACTCGATGCCATCCACATGTTGCGCGGTCTGCTTGCTCGACTGGCCCTGCCGGAGCAGTTGGGGACCACCAATGAACTGGCTCGTCTGGGAGACACGGTCCCGCTCGTGAGACAAGCCTCACTGACGCTGCCGGCTCATCCCAATGAACGCGCGACCATCAGCTTCACGGGCCGCGATCTTCAGCCGGGTGCGCACCTCCTGGTGAATGGCAAAGTGATCAAAGGGATCGGAACGCTTCAGCATGGCCAGATGGTCTTTGTGATGGATTGGAACGGCAACCAGCACCCCCACAGCCTGGGTATTCTCAACCCGGATGGCACCGCAACAGAGACTACGGCCATTACCATCAAAGGTGCGGGCACCAGTGGCACTCCTGGTGGCAACCAGAAAGGCAAGGGGAACCAGCCAACGGTGACCCCGATGCCGCATGGGAACAAACCGTCGGTGACCCCGACGCCGCACGGGAACCAGCCAACGGCGACCCCAACACCTCATCACTAAAGAGTGGGAGAGGCAAGAGGGAGGTAATTCAAAGGGAAATCAGCCACAGAAGCTGATCTCTCCTGGCTCATCCAGGGCTTTCTGTTGTGAGAAAACACGCACACTTGTTTTCTTCCATGAATTTGGCGTTTAAACTACCTGAGTGGATCATTCTTACAAATCAGCGCGATACAACTGCATGCTGCTCGAAGCGGTTTCACTCACGAGCAGCATCTCACACTTAGCAGCCAGGCGCGCTGATGCAGGATTGCGCGCCGGTAGTAGAGCCTCAAAATAAACAGGAATCCCTGCCTGCTCGGCTTCGAATTCGAACTCTTCGGCCAGGAGGCGCGCCCGGTTCAGCGCGCAGATGAGCAGGGCGCGACCAGCCCCGCGATGGCGCTGCGCGGGATGAACGGCCCCCTGGCAGAGCAGGTGATACCCAGTCTCATCTTGCAGCACCTGGACCAGCGTATACCCGATGATCTCGCCCTCTATCCCCTCTAATGTGCCTGCCTGTCCCCATGTGTTCAGATCATCGTCGTCATCGGTAATCACAAAGGCATTCTCCGTCGCGTTCAGCTCGGAATCGTTCGGCCAGGATGCCAGGTCATACAGCCGCTCTACTCCGTCTGCCTGTGCGGCCAGTTGCTGCAGCGGCACCAGCGCGTGAATATCCTCATAGCGAAACGTTCGTATACGCATGGTATGGAAAATCCTTCTCTCATTAACTGGCTCTCTTGTCAGTCGCGCCAACAATATAATACGATATACATGTAAACAAATCCGCCGCACAGGACATATCGCTGGTCATCCAGGACCAGATGCCCGTTTTCACACGAAGGAGCTCTTATCTTGTCAGACCTCACCCATCTACAGCAAGTTCGCCAGGAAATGCCCGCCACGCTCGAAAATATCTACCTCAATAGCGGCACATTCGGTCCGCTCCCGACGCGCGCTATCCAGGCCATGCAGCAGCGTACAGAGGCCGAGTGGCGTCACGGTCGCCTGGGTGCCCAGGCGTTCGCAGTGATGATAGATACGTACAAAGACGCGCGCCGCCGCGTTGCCCGTCTGCTCAACGCCGACGAAAGCGAGATCGCTCTTACCGATAGTACCGGCGGAGGTATGAATATTATCAGCTACGGCTTCAACTGGCAAGAGGGTGATGAGGTTATCACGACTACGCACGAACATATCAGTGCCCTGGCGCCGCTTTACCAGGCACGCGACCGCTTCGGCATCGTCATCCGTTTCGCGGACCTCGGTCCGCGCGCTGATCGTCCCATCCTCGCGGCGGTCAGCGAGCTGGTAACGGAACGCACGCGCCTGATCTCCATATCACACGTTACCTGGACCACCGGTGCGCGCCTCGACATTAGCGCGATCGTGCGCCTGGGTCGCGAGCGCGGCATCCCCGTCCTGATCGACGGCGCGCAATCGGCTGGCGCCATCCCTATCGATGTCAAGGCGTTGGATGTCGACTTCTACGCTATTCCTATGCAAAAATGGCTCTGCGGGCCGGACGGCACGGGCGCGCTCTACGTCAGGCGCGAGTCTCTGCACTACGCCGCCCCAACGTACGTCGGCTACTGGTCCATCAAGCACGAAGAGGGCACAGAGTGGGAACTGAACGATAACGCGCAACGCTTCGAGCTGGGCGGTCGGCACACGGCAGCCGTGGCGGGTCAGGCTGCCGTCCTGGACTGGATGGAGCAGTTCGTCGGCTACCCCTGGATGTTCGAACGCATTGCGAGCCTGAACGCCTACGCCTATCGCGCGCTGCAACAGGTGCCCGGCGTTACGATGCTGACCCCCGAGCCAGGTGGAAGCGGCATCGTGTCATTCACCCTCGCTGGGCGCAACGACACCGAACTGGTCAAACAGTTGCTAGAAAAATATCGCATCGTTATACGCAATATCCCCAGAACGAAGGCGCTGCGCATCTCGACGGATTTCTATAACACCGAAGAGGAGATAGATACGGTGGTGCGCGTGTTATCAGAATTGTAAGGCAAAGTAACTTTTCAGGTTATTCTCTCTCTTGTGGTCGTACTTGACTTGTTTTTTCGGATGGTGGTAGGATGAGCTGCAGCAGCAATCCAGGACGCGACCCTGGTCGCACAAGCCTTGCAAAATGTACTAAATCCCCTCTTTAGGGGCTCTACGAATCTGGAAAGGAACAGGTCTTATGTCAGTAGAAGATGAAGTTCGCCGGGCCTCAGACCAATATTATGTTGCACTGGGTCATCTGCTCAATGGAGATGCCGGGCCGATAATAGAGGCATGGTCCCATAGCCCGGATGTGACAGCTATGAATCCGTACGGTGGCCGGGAAGTTGGCTGGGAACAGCTACGGCCTGTATTCGAGCAGGTCGCACAGCTCTGCAGGGGCAGCCAGGTCACTTTGGGGAGAAGGAACTCCCTGATCCAGGTCGGCGGTGACCTGGCATACGAGACAGCCATTGAGTTCGGGCAGGGAACCATCGCTGGAAAACCGACCTCTATTGAGCATCGCGTCACCAACATCTATCGCCGCGAAGCCGGAGGATGGAAGATCGTTCACCGCCATACTGATCTCAATCCAGCAGAGCGAGACGTACCCAGTCAGTTGCAATCCGCACAGGAGCAAGCCAATTCGTGATCTCAAGTGTGAACAGAAAAAACAAAACCGCCCATGTGGGCGGGTGAGATGGCGACGTCCTATTTTCCCGTGGGGCTGCCCCCAAAGTATCATCGGAGCTGAAGAGCTTAACTGCCGTGTTCGGGATGGGAACGGGTGTACCCTCTTCGCTATAGTCACCAGCTCACCTGCACATACAGGCGGTTTCTTTTGACATGGTTCATATTATCATGACTCCACACGTTTGTCAACACTTTTGCACGAGATTTTTGGCAGGTTACATATTTTCAGCGATCCCCCGCCACAGCGACCTCTTCCAACCTGAGCGAGAGCAGGCGCGAGGCGCTCTCACGCATCGAGACTCCGTAGATGACCTGGGCCGCGGTCATGGTGACGCGGTTGTGCGTGATGACGATGAACTGCGTGCGCTGCGCGAGGCGCTTGAGGATATCACAGAAGCGTGCGACGTTCGCTTCATCGAGGGCGGCATCAACTTCGTCGAGCAGGCAGAAGGGCGGCGGGTTGACTTCCAGAAGGGAGAAGAGCAGGGCCGCCGAGACAAGAGCACGCTCCCCGCCGGAGAGCAGCGAGAGGTCCTGTACCTTCTTGCCGGGCGGCTGCACGATAACATCGATCCCGGTTGGCATACCGGCAGGCGTCGCGGGTGCCTGTGAGTCCTCTTCGCTCTTCGCCATCGTCAGTTCCAGGCGTGCGCTTCCTCCGTTGAAGAGTGTGGTGAAGTGCTCGCGGAAACGGGCGTTGATGGCCTGAAAGGTGACTTCGAATTGGCGCGCCATCGTGACATCGAGCTGGCTGATGATCGCGCGCAGGTGGTGCGCGGCCTGGTCCATGTCGACGATCTGGGCGGTCAGAAATTCGTAGCGCGTGCGCGTCTCTTCGTACTGCTGCGGCGCGTTAATATCGCAGCCGCCCATAGCTTTCAAGCGACTGCGCAGTCCGTCGATGCGGCGGCGCAACTTACGCAGATTAGACTCCTCTTGCTCAGTTAGCACGCCTGGATCGGCGGCTGGCATTGAATACCCGTTCTGTCCGCTGGCCTGTTCGGTGTCGTCGCTCGCGAGGAAGTCCGGAAGCTCTCTGGGATCCTCGACGCCGATCTCTTCGCGCATCTGCTCTAGCAGGCTCTCGATGGCGTCGCGCGCGCGCTGACTCTCCAATAGTGCGCGGCGATAGATAGTTTCTTGTTCGGTGAGAGTATGCTGCATTTTCACGCGCTGCTGCTCCACGCCTGCCACCTGCTGATCGATCTCGGCAAGCCTGCCCTCGATGATGTGCAGTTCATCTTCCAACGCCTGGGCCTTAGCGTGAGCCTGTTCCAGGGTGCTGCGATAATTGGCAATGGTCTCCTGCAAGCTCAAACGGCGCTGTTCGGCCTCTTTGCCGCGCGCTACTTGCTGGTCAACCTGGAACTTGAGATCTTGCGCCTGGGAACGTTGCAAGGCCAGTTGCTGGTGCAGGGCTTTCGCCTCCTGTCGCTTGACGGCCAGGGCGGTGCGCGCCCGGCCCAGTTCGTCCTGCTGACGGCGGTAGGCGATGGCGCGTTCCTCCATCTCCTGCTGCAGCTCCTCAACGAGACCGGTCATCTCGCGCTGGGATTTCTCGTGAGCCCGCACACGCTCCTGCCCGGCGCTCACCTCTTGCTCCAGACCGGCGACCTCCGCGGCGAGCTGCTGTTCGACGGAAGCTGCAAGTTGGATCTCGGTCTGCAGGCGCTCGTGCTCGCGTTGCGAGTTGGCGACGGTCTTGTTAAGCTCGTTGCTGTGGCCCGTCATCTTCTGCAGCTCTTTGTCGAGCGCGTTCTGTTCGGTACGGCGACCCTCCTGAGCGCGCTGAACCTCGCTCAGCATGGCGTTTAACTGGTCGATCAGCGCCTTGTGTTGCTCGACCTGCTGTGGCAACTCGCGCAGCTCGCGTTCATGGGCCAGCAGCCCCTGTTGAGCGCCCTCTTTGCCGCTGCCACCGGTGAGCCAGCCATCGACGTGCAGCACCTCGCCCTTCAACGTTACGACCGATTGGAACGGCAGGTCGTTCTCTGAGGAGAGGCTCAGTTGCAGAGCCCAGGAGAGCAGTTCACGCGCCGCCGCCTGATCGCGCACTATGATAATGCCGCGCAGAATCCTGCGGAAGAGCGCCCGGTAACGCTGCTCACACTGGATAACGCGCCAGGCGAAACCAGAGACGCGCTCCTGTAGCGCCGGCGTCTCCACAACAAAACGCTGGATGACCGCCTCCTCGACCTGCGCCTGAATGCTGCTCACCTCGCCATCGTCATCGCGTGCCAGCCATACGACCATCGCCCTGCCGGCCTTTGTATTCTGAAGATAGTCAAGACACTGCTGGGCATCGTCGAGACTCTGAACCACTACGGCCTGGACATAGGGACCAAGCGCGGCCTCCAGCGCCATCTCCATACCGGCAGGCACGACGCCTAGTTGCGGCACGGGACCAATCAGGCCAGAGAGCTTATTTCCCGCGCGCAACAAAGAGCGCACGCCGTCGCTATAGCCGCTCAGGCTCTGCCGCCAGTTCTTGAGCATGTTCAGGCGATCGGAGATCGTGCGCCGCTGCCGTTCGGACTCGGCGAGGGTGGATTTGAGGCGCTCCATTTCCTGCTGTGCGTCGGCGATGGCACGCGCGATGGTCTGCCTCTGTTGCACTACTTGCTGTTCTTCGTTGCGCAGCGTGTTCAGGCGCGCGCGCTCCTCCACCAGGCGCGTCCCCACCGCTCGCAGCGACTGCTGGGCGTGGCCGATGGTATCACGCCGCGCCGCCAGCGTCCGGTTGCGCTCGCCGAGCTGCTTCTGTAGGCGACCAAGTTCGGTCTGGCTTGAGCCTAAACGGGCCTGGACCTGGATCAGGTCGCCCTGCGCGCCCCGCAGGCGCCGCTCGTCCATCTCGTATTCTTTCTGCGCCTTCGCAACCTGCGCCTCCTGCGTCGCCAGTTTTGCTGAGTCAGTATCGATCGCCTCATCTGCCAGGTCACACTGCTCCTCAAGGTCGATGCACTGCTTCTGGGCGGCAATCAGGCGTTCGCGCAGGCGGCGTTCCTCCTGCTGGATATCAGCGCGCTGCCGTTCCAGGCCAGTCACGCGCTCCTCGCTGACGGCCAGGTCGCGCTCGATGCGCTGCACAGCCTCGCCAGCTTCGCTCCATGTTCGCCGCGCCTCGCCGATCTTTGCCTGCGTCTGTTGACGCGTCGCGCGCAGCTTGTTCACCTGCTCATCCTGACCCGCAATGACCAGTTCGAGCTGTTGCACCTTGCGCGCCTGTTCCTGCTCGCTCTGGTTAGCGCGCTCGCTCGTGCTGTACAGGCGTCGCCATTGCAGGCCGTACCAGGAGAGCAGGGCCTCTTGCAGCTCATCGCTCAACTGTCCATACTCAACGGCGCGACGAGCCTGCTCCGTCAGGGGAGCCAGGCGCGGCTCGATCTCGCTCACAATGTCGCGCAGGCGTTCGAGGTTCTGTTCGGTCTGCTTGAGGCGATTCTCGGCATCGGCGCGCTGCACCTGGAACGGTCGGATGCCTGCCGCATCCTCGAACAGGCCGCGCCGCTCTTCAGCGCGCAGGCTCAGGGCAGCGTCGATCAGGCCCTGCCCGACGACGGTATAGGAATCGTGCCCGATGCGCGCCTGCGCCAGGAGGAGGAGGACATCTTTGAGGCGCACCTTCTGCTTGTTGATGAGATACTCGTTTTCGCCTGAGCGATAGCTGCGCCGCGTCACCGTGATCTCGCTATACTCGGAGGGGACCCAGCCCGTGCTGTTGTCCAGCGTGAGCGAGACTTCAGCCATGCCCAGCGCCGCCTTGCCGTGCGCGCCGGCGAAGATAATATCGTCGCTGCGCTTGCCACGCAACTGGCGCATGCTCTGCTCGCCCAGCACCCAGCGCATCGCGTCGGCAACGTTTGATTTTCCCGCCCCATTCGGTCCCACCACCGCCGTTATACCAGGGCTGAATTCGAGTAGGGTGCGGGCGGCAAAGCTCTTGAAGCCCAACATCTCCAGGCGTTTAAGATACACGGGTTGGTCTGGCCCTTTCTACATGTTTCGTGGACACGACGATGATACCATAGAGTGGTATTCTCGTCGAGTACCGAGATCGATGTTCAAGGGGGATCACCAGTTCATGTTATCGCTCGTGCATCAGCGAGACACTTCTACGCTCTGAACCACGGAGCACCTCCAGTGTAAGTGCCTCTCCGCGAGCAGCCCACAATTGCTCGCACAAACTCTCGATAGATCTGGTCTCTATCCCATTCGCAGCGACGATCAGATCACCTTCCTGTAAGCCTGCCGAAGCGGCGGGACCTGGTACAGCAACGCTCTGCACCAGCAGACCAACAATGTCAGGCAGACCGGAGGAACGGCGAATCTTCCTGGCGCTATGGGCGGGTGCCAGCGATGCACCAATCCAGCGCGCGGGATGGTGTGGGTCCTCCGGGGCAACAGGATCAAAGCTGAGCAGCAGGATGCGTAGCAGCGCGGCCAGTTGTTCACGCTGTTGCGTGTTTAATGCCGAGAGCAGGCGGTCTTCATTGGCAAGATGCAGAGGTGCAACCTGATCGAAGAGCCGCTCGCCTACCTCTGTCAAGCGCACCAGGACACCACGTTGATCGTGTGGGTCGGGTACACGTTCAACGATGCTATCACGTTCGAGCCGGTCAATGCGCACGCTGACCGTACCCCCCGTTAGTTGCAACGCTTCCATCAGTGCACGCTGCGAAAGTTGATAAGGTTTGCCTGCACGACGCAAGGTGGCGATCACAGCGAACGATGGACCGGTCAAGCCAAAGCGCTCGAAGACCGCGGCAACCTCGGCACGTAGATAGCTCTGGAGCCGTTCCAGGCGATTGATCACGGCAATCGGCGCGACATCAAGATCGGGTCGCTCCTTTTCCCATCCCTCGATAACCCAATCGACATGATCCTTTAAGTGACACGTTGAGGAATGCTGAGCAAAGTGCTCCTCACTGCTATGAACGTGGAAGTTCTGCGTTACATCGGGATGCATCGATTGTTGGAGTGATTCCGGCTCCTGCATAGTCCTCCTAAATGATGGTCACTGCTAGACATGCGTATTTTTCATACTGTATACTATCACATAGAATTTTGGAATAAAAGTTTGGATTCAAACGTTTTCTAGGAAGAAGTGGGCGAAATAGAGAGACTAAAAGCAAGCCTCTTTTCGTCTTACTCAGTCATTGTTTGAGAGGAGACACGATGGCAGGAAAACCATTGACCATTGCCGTACTTGGTGCAGGCAATATTGGCGGCACTCTAGGCAAAAAGTGGAGAGATGCGGGACACGAGGTGCGTTTCGGCGTTCGTGATCCCGCTGGAAAGCATGCCCAGGCTCTACGTGCTGAACCTGGTGATCAGGCAGCAATTGGCACGCCTGGAGATGCGCTGCGAGGAAAACTCGATGTGGTGCTGATCGCGCTTCCAGGAGGAGTCGTCGAAGCAATCGCTCAGCAATATGCCGCCGAGCTGAATGGTCACATCATTATCGACGCGGCAAATCGGATGGGCGAAGACTCGATGCATAATCTAGCCCCTTTCCAGCAGTATGCCCCGCAGGCACAAGTCTATCGGGCCTTTAATTCGTTGGGGTGGGAAAACTTCGCTGAACCCACCTTCGATGGTATCCAGGCCGACCTTTTCTATTGTGGACCTGATGGGGATGCGCGGACGACCGTCGAGCAACTGATCTCAGATGTCGGCTTGCGTCCGGTATACCTCGGTGGGAGTGAGCAAATGGGGTTACTTGATTCTGTTGCTGCTCTCTGGTTTGCCCTGGCTTTTGGGCAGAAAAAAGGTCGCCATCTGGCTTTCAAAGTGTTGGGTGTGTAGTTGGAAGGGAGAGTCCCATTTTCTGTGGCAGAATAATTGAGTTCTTTTCGCCCACTAAAGGGTCTCCACAGGAATATCCCTTACCCACTATAGGTTATAATAAATATCATATCCACACTACTCAATGTATGAGTAATGGACACCATGAGAGGGATGCCGATGAGCACCACAACGATCTATCAGGAGATTGAGGCGGCCCTGCGGCGCGGCGAGCGCGTCGCGGTGGCAACGGTTGTTAAGACGGTCGGGGCGGCTCCGTGCGGCGTGGGCAGCAAGATGCTGGTGCGGGCCGATGGGACGCACACAAGCGGCTTCGCCGGCCCGACGACGGACGGCAGAGTGGCGGAAGAGGCACAACGGGCAATACGTGAGAGCCGCTCGTATATGACGCATATTCATATGGACGCCGATCAGGGTGAGGCGGTCGGGAGCTGCGGCGCGACACTGGAGGTGTTCTTTGAGGTGCTACGGCCCGAACCCAGGCTGATTATCGCCGGAGCGGGCTATGTGGCACAGGCGCTGTCCAGGCTGGCCGAACGCCTGGATTTCCGCATCGTGGTCGTCGATGATCGGCGCGACCTGGCCGATCCACAGGCGTTCAGCAATAATGTACAGCTTGCCTTCGGCGATATCCCCCAGACGATCCAGGAGTTGGAACCAGATGAGTCGAGCTGGATCGTGATTGTTACGCGTGGGCATCACCTCGATAAGAACGCATTGCAGGCGGCACTGGGGAGTCGCGCGTCCTATATCGGCATGATCGGCAGTCCGAGCAAGGTCAGGCGCATCTTCAAAGAACTGCTGAAAGATGGGATTTCACGCGAACGCCTGACAGAGGTACACGCTCCCATCGGCCTGGACCTGGGCGCGGAAACTCCCGATGAGATCGCGCTGAGCATCGCGGCTGAGATGCTTATGGTGCGCAAGAAGGCCAGCGGCTCACCCCTCAATCACATGCACAACCTCCTGGAGGAAGAGGCTGTCGTATAGCTTGCAATGATCAGGACCGATACACGTTAATATTAAGTCAAGCGGCGTGTGGGAACAGTCGGAGCTTGCGCACGAGTGCATCTCTCGTTCCTCCCACGCGCCAGCGTTATTTAGTATCCGTTGTAAATTGGTAGCACTCGGGAGCGGACAATTACCAATTGCCAGCACCTGATTGTGAGGGAGATTCGCTATGTTCGCGCACTATTCCAGCATCGCTCTTCTATTTCGTACCTCGTCCACACGCATCTCATCCATCATACTGGCTCTCATTCTATGCACCGCTCTCCTGGCCGCCTGTAATACGTCACCGGCCCCACAGGCCACGAAGCCAACGCCAACCGTCCAGGCGCCATCGCCGACAAAAAGTATTCCGACACCCACGGTGGTTCCCCCAACGCCAACACACGCCGCTACTCCCGAACGCTACACCGCGCGCACCCTCTTGCAGGGTGTGGACAGACCGGACGACCTGGCATTTGATAAGAACGGACGCTTGCTCTTCAGCGACGCCCATAATGGAACGGTCAGCCGGTTGAATGCAAACGGCTCCGTCACGGTGCTGTTAAGCGGCGTCTCGGCACCGGAGGGACTCGTTGTGCTGGCGGACGGAACAATGATCATCGCGGAACAGGGACCCAATCGCATTCTCTCCCTGGCACCGGGCGCGTCGTCTCCCCGCGTACTACGCCAGTTGCCGGGCACACCGAGCACGGCGAGCTGCAAAGATGGCGTCGATGGAATCGCTTTCGATCCCAAAACAAACACCATTATCGTGCCGGACAGCCCCATTGGCACCGTGTACAGTATGAGCCTGGATGGCAAGACGCTCACCCTGCTTGCCTCCGGTATGGTGCGTCCCGTGGGCGCAGCGGTGGACACGGCAGGCAATATTTATGTCGCCGACGAATGCGGCGGCGCGCTCTGGCGCCTCTCAACAATTGGGAAACTGACACGCATCGGTGGCTTCGGCATGCTTGATGATGTGGTCATCGACGCTAACGGCAATATTCTTGTTACCGACCTGGACCCGCAGATCCACGCGCTGATCCGCTATAATCCTACGACCGGTGCGCGCACAACGCTGGCAAGCAGGGGATACATTGAGCCACAGGGACTCGAGATCGATCAGCGTGGTAATATCTTTGTATCTGATGATTATGCGAATATTATTGTGGAGTATTCACCTGCATGAGCAAACTTACAACGATGACAGAGGCGATCGCGCGCTACGTGCCCGATGGTGCGTCCGTCGCGCTGGGCCTGGCACTGGAGCCGCTCATACCCTACGCGGCGGGCTTTGAGATGATACGCCAGAAGAAGCGCGACCTCACCTTGATCGGCCCCATCTCCGATATGCTCTTCGATCAGCTCATCGGCGCGGGCTGCGTCGCGAAAATCCAGGCGGCCTGGGTCGGAAACGTCAGCGAAGGCCTGGGCCATTGCTATCGACGCGCCACGGAGAAGGGCATTCCCCGCTCCATTACGGTCGAGGACCACAGCAATTTCAGCATTGGCCTCGCGCTGCTGGCCGCCAGCATAGGAGCGCCTTATATTCCTACGCGCTCTCTCCTGGGCAGCGATATCCCGCGCCAGAACCCGACGTTCCGCCGCGAGCAGTCGCCGCTGGATGGCACGCCGCTGCTGCTGGTGCCAGCGTTGCGTCCCGATGTGACGATCGTGCATGTGCAGCGCTGCGATGAGGAGGGTAACGCGCATATGTGGGGCGGCTTCGGCATCACCGAGGAGGCGCTACTGGCGGCGCGCAGCGTGATCCTCGTCGCGGAAGAGATCGTACCGCACGAGGTCATTATCAGCGACCCCAACCGCGTCCTGGGGCCGGCCTTCAAGGTGCAGGCGGTCGTACACGAACCCTGGGGCGCGCACCCCTCCATGGTGCAGGGCTACTACAACCGCGATCACCAGTTTTTCGCCGACTATCACACGCGCACACGCAGCGTCGAGGGCCTCCAGAGCTGGCTCGATGCATGGGTCTTGCAGGTACCGACGCGCGCGCAATATATTGAGAAGCTGGGGAAGCACCGCCTGTACGAACTGCGCGTGAAAGAGCACCGCTACGCTGCATCCGTCGACTATGGGTATTAAGCCACACTTTGTTCACTGACCAGGCAAAAAATTTGTACCTCTTCAGGCCCCCCTCTGAACCCTCAGCGCCAGAAGCGCTTCTGGCGCTGATGAATCCTGAAGAGTTACCAAGTTTATAGAAATGTGACCCTCCTGTGACGATGTAACCGCCCACCGTGATAGCTCAGAGACGCAAGCGTCTTATATTTCATAGTATCATAAACATTCGTAAAATCGAATATTCGAATGAAAGGAGAAAAACTGGTATGCGCTTCAACGCAGAGAGCGGGTCCGGCCATCACCTGACACTTGATGCAGCCGAACATAGTGGGGGCCAGAACGCGGGTTTCATTCCTATGGAGCTGCTATTAATCGGCCTGGCTGGTTGTACAGGGATGGATGTGATCTCGATTCTGCGCAAGAGGCGGCTACAGGTCACGGGTTACGAGGTGCACGTTGAGGGGATACGAGCGGAAGAGCATCCAATGGTGTTTACAGAGATTACCGTTGAGTATGTTGTCACCGGTCACGATATTCCAGCAGGGGCCGTAGCGCGTGCGATTCAGCTTTCTGAGGAGCGCTACTGTGGAGCAGGCGCTATGCTCGGAAAGGTTGCCCACCTAACACATACTTTCCGCATTGTTGAAGCGGAGGAGACAACCAGTACCGCAACAGCGACTGTGTAGGTATTTGCTGTACCACCGTTTTCGCTACAACAAAGTAACTGTGAGATACAAAGGAGTCAGGAACTATGCAAAACAGGATGTCATTGATTGTCTTTTCGGGTACCGTCGATAAGCTTTTGGCAGCGTCGATCCTTGCCACGGGCGCGGCAGCTATGGGTATGGAAGTCGAAGTTTTCCTTACAACCTGGGGTCTGGAGGCTTTTCGAAAGGGAAATTACGAGACCAATACGCGGGTCAGCAAGGATTTCGAGGACTACGCTTCGGTCATGATGGCACAGATGATGAAAAAGAAGGTTCCATCGTGGATGGAGAACTTCAAGGGAGCAAGGGAGATTGGCGATGTAAAGATCTACGCTTGCAGTATGACGATGGAACTGTTTGACATGAAGCTCGAAGATCTAGAGCCCATCGTCGATGATGTTACCGGAGTGGCGACGTTTGTCGAGCGCGCCAGCGAGGGTAGTGTAACGCTGTTTATCTAACACATTACAGGTAGAAGAAGTATACTCTTCTGTTCGAAAGGATGTAACATATGTCAGAGCTTTCTAATGTGACGGTTAATAAAGAGATTGACGCGCGCGGCAGTTTTTGTCCCGGGCCTCTCATGGAGCTCATTCGTGGAATAAAGGTGCTGCCTGTCCAGGGTGTGCTTGCCGTTCTTTCCAGCGATCCTGGCTCGTTACGAGATATTCCTGCCTGGGTACGTAAGGCCAGGCACGAGATGGTCGACATCGTTACGGAGCAGGGTTACACGCGCTTTATTGTGCGCAAGCTGCATTAACAGGGAGGGTTTGGGATATGCCACAGCGTATTATAATTGTCGGCGGAGGTGTGGGTGGCACCATCGTCGCCAACCTGCTGGCGCGGACATTGCATCCGCACGAAGCTGAGATCACACTCATTGCAAGCTCTGATAAGCATGTGTATATGCCTACCTGGTTGTATATGCCTTTCAATCATATAGGTGCAGACAGTGATCAGTTACAGCGCAGCGAGCGTGATTTGCTCAACAGACATGTCCACTTTGTGAAGGGGTATGTACGTACTATTGATACAGCAAAACGCGAACTGCAGGTGCAACAGAGCGAGGGGCAAAACGGCATCATTGGCACCGGTGGCGCTATTGAAGCGACCTATGCGTATGACTACCTGGTTCTTGCGACCGGCGCCCGACTGGCACCAGCAGACCTGGCGGGACTGGATGAGCACAACGGCAACTGGCACCACTTCTATAGCACGAGTGGAGCGCTGCAACTACGAGAAGCCCTGCATCAATTCGAAGGGGGGCGTATCGTGATCGCTGTCGGTGGGATTCCCTATCGCTGTCCGCCAGCTCCGCTAGAGTTTACCTTCTTACTTGAGGATTGGTTGCGCAAACGCGGATTGCGGCAACGTACAGAGATTGAGTATCTCTATCCGCTGTCAAGGGTCTTTACTATAGAGAGTGTAGCTGAGTTTGTGACGCCTATGCTGGAGGAACGCGATATTAAGTACACCGTCTTCTTTAACGCGGAGGCTATCGATCTCGAGCATAAGATCCTCTCTTCTATGGAAGGCGAAGAGGTATCGTATGATCTCCTGGTCCTCGTGCCCCCACACCGGGGAGCCGAGATGATCGAGACATCCGGCCTGGGCGATGAGCAGGGATGGCTTCCTACTGATCGCAACACGTTGGAGGTCAAAGGTCACGAACATATCTATGCCATCGGTGATGCTACCGATCTGCCGATATCTAAGAGCGGATCTGCTGCACATTTCGAGGCAAAGGTTGTCGCACATCGCCTGATAGCCCAGGTACGTGGCGAGAAGCCAGAGGGCGAGCACGCTACATATGATGGAGAAGTGATGTGTTTCTTGGAGACCGGGCAGAGCAGGGCTACGCAACTGGTCTTCAACTACGAACACGAGCCGCATCCCCCAAGACCCGGTATGTACTATCATATGGAGAAGCAGCTTTTTAACCGTGCATACTGGCACATTGTCCCACAGGGTTTTGTCTAACAGAGACAACACATGAGTGATCCCGGTACCTGTTCAGGTCATGAGTCCTCCCGAATGGTTCAAACAGCAGTTCGAACCATTCGGGAGAACGTAACTGTTCAGAACCCCTGTTCGGACTCCTCGCCGCCTGCGGCGCTTCGCAAGCCGTTTGATGTGCTGGCTGGCAAGCGGCCCTGGGCCGCTTGCCAGCCAGCACATCAAACCCCACAAAGGCGAGCCGCAGAGCGGCGAGGAGTCCGAGAGAAGGGGTCGCCAGCAGCATCAATTACCAGGATGACTCATGTTGATTGAAAGTACCCGCAAAAAAGGACTTATGAGCCTGTCTGTACTTCACGGAGTTGTGTCGCCAGTGCCCCCTGCTGCGTAAGTTGCTGCAATAAAACAGCGCGTGTGATATGGCATGCCTCCAGAATACGCGCGTCCATCAATGAATAGCGTATTTCGGTGCCTGCACGTTCCGTTTGCACGATACCACGTTGCCGCAGCACTGCAAGGTGCTGACTGATTTTTGCCTGTCTTTGTCCAGTTGCCTCTACCAGGTCCTTCACTACCTTCGGGCCTGTGCCCAGGAGCGCCAGGATTTCCAACCTGGTCGGATCGGCAAGAACCTGACATAGCTCCGCCTGCAGTCGGTACAATTGTAATTCTAGTTCTCGTTCCATGTTTGTGCTTTACATAATTCGAATATTCGCTTTAATGAATATTCTAAACTATCTTGTTGAAAAATGCAACCCACAGCTAAGCCAGATGTTATCCATGAGCATAACAAAATCATTATCACCCGTCCCGTAAGAGCCTATCGGCCAATGTGCATGATAGAATAGAAGTGTTGAAGCAGGAGCCTCCCGCATCGCTCGGAAGAGTCACGGTTACTAAAGGAGACGAGCAATGAACTATACACCCAGAGAACTGATGGTCGTCTGCGCGGCCCGGCAGATACGCGATGGCGAGAAGGTCTTCGTGGGGATGCGCCTGCCCCTGCTCGCCTTCGCCCTCGCGAAACTGACGCACGCACCCAACTGCATCGGCCTCTTCGAGAACGGCCTCGCCCGCGCTACACCGGCGGCGGAACTGCTCTACACGATGGGCGACCTGCCCAACGTCACGGGCGCACTCTGGGCAACGCACACCGTTACCTTGCTGGGACTAATGGCAGCAGGAGAGGTACAATTGGGCTTTATAGGTGGCGCAGAGATCGACCGTTATGGTAATTTGAATACCTCCGCCATTGGTGATTGGCAGCGTCCCACGGTTCGCTTACCCGGCAGCGGTGGCGGAGCAGATATCGCGTCCCTGGCACAACGCCTATGCCCCACGACCGGCGTCGCATGCGCGAACGCGTCGATTTCATCACCAGCCCCGGCTACGGCTACCCAGACGAGCAAGGACCCGCCGGCACAGCCTGGCGCGCGCGCGTCGGACTCCCACGCGGAGGTCCCGCCGCGCTGATCACAACGCTGGCGGTCTTCACCTTCGATTCTCAGACGGGCGAGGCCCTGCTCCAATCCTACCATCCAGGCACGAGCATAGAGCAGGTACAGGAGCAGACGGGCTGGCCGTTGCGCCTGGCATCTGATTGCGCCGAGACAAAGCCGCCGAGCGACAATGAACTGCGCCTCATTCGCCAGTGCGATCCACAGGGCGTGTGGACGAGCTAATACACTTGGTAGGGATGGGGCTTGCCTCCATAGGCGTTAACTTAGCACCTGAACAACAGAAAAGAAGACAAAGGGATGGTTCCTCTGGTACAGTAAGAAAAAAGCGAAAGCATCTTACTGGACAGGAGGAACCGATGTCCCACTGTGTGTATGATACCTTGCCGCCGCTGCCTTCGCAACTGCAGACCCTCATCGAGGGCGGCTGGGAGCAGGAAGTGCTCAGCCAGTTGCCCGAGGACTCTGAGCAACAAGCCCGCAAGCTGGGAGCCTTTGTGCGCCCCGAGGCCTCAGGTGCGTGGGCGACTGGCTGCGTGGGCTGCTGGCCTACGTCTTGTGTGCCTCGTCCTTGCGGCATCTGGGAGCCTGGGCCGTGCTCATCGGGCTGGCCAATCGGTCTCACGTGGCCTGGCAGAAGCGCTTGCGAGCCGCTCGCGACTGGCGGCTGTGGCTGCTGACCCAACGGCTGGCCCCGGCGTGGGGGCAACTGGCGGCCACGGCCAGCCGCATCATCGAGGTGGATGCGACGCGCATCCGAGAGCCAGGAGGCAGCGGCGATGACTGGCGGCTGCATCTGGCCTATGACCTGGTGGCCGGTCAGCTGGTGGAGGTCAAGGTCAGTGATCGGCACACCGCCGAAGGCTTCAGGCTCTTTGACTGGCGGCCTGGCGATATTGTGGTCGCTGATCGCGGCACGCAGCTCGTCGCAAAGAACTCGCCTTTGTCTTACGGGCAGGAGCCCACCTCGTCGTGCGACTGGCTCCCCAGCCCACGAATTGCGCAACGAGATATAGCTTGTAGCAAGCGGGTATAAAATGTGCCTGCTTATGAAGGAAGGATACAAATCTTTCCCAATAAGGAGGTAGACATGACCAGTATCGCTGATTCTTCGGTGGTCATCCAGATCGGATCGCGAGTCTGTCCCCTCACCCCCCTGTTGGCTGGGGGAAGTCGTGCTTCTTGTCGAGCATCTACGGAAACAGGGGGTCCTTGCCGCCATCGATGAGCGTGTCCGCTTTGCACGGCGACGCGGATGGCGCACTACGAGCTATGAAGCTGCGGTGGTCAGAGCTGGGGAGCATGCGAGGGGCTGTGCGAAGCCTCGTCCTCCACTGCCCCCAACGCACGCAACGTGGCCTTCTGCGCCTCGGTCAAGCTCCGGATGCCCGTGATATTGAGTCGCTCGTAGGGTCGATCCCGCCGCAGCGTTTGGAGATGCTCGCCACTGTGCAGATCCCAGAGCAGAATGGCCCCGTCATCCCCGCAACTGGCTAGCCTGCTGCCATCGGGGCTCACCTTGAGCGCCTGCACCGTCCCCTGATGCGCTTCTCGCACCCGCACGCACTCCCCACTCTGCACCTTCCACCAGCGCAGCCTGCCATCACTGCCTCCACTGAGCACCAGCTCTCCACTAGGAGCCCAGGTCAGCGCAGAGACCACCCCCGGATGCCCCGCCAGGGCGCTACTCCCTGCCTCCCAGGCAGGGTGGCGCTCCCCGCTGTGGGCATCCCACACCACCAGCTCCCCAGCGTCCCTGCTGCCGCCACCAGAGCCCAGCCGGGAGCCATCGGGGCTCCAGGCCACGCTCGTGACGGCCCCGTGATGTCCCGCCAGCCGCAGCAGCTGCGTGCCACCCCTGGCGTCCCACACAGACACGTGGCCATCTTCGTCCCCGCCGACCATGCGGGCCTTCGCCATCGAGGACTTCGGCAGTATCTGTCACTAAAAAACTGTGCCGCACTTATCCAGTTTGCGGCTCTGAAGTCTCTTCCTTAACGCTGGGCTTATATCGCGGGCACGCTAGTTGGGGCAGGTGGTGACAAAGACTCGCTGGCAGAAGCTCTCAAGGAAGATCCTCACTTTATTGCGTGTGACGCGGGCACCACGGATGCAGGCCCGTTCTCGCTCGGTTCCGGACAGCCCGCGTTTGCCCGTGAGGCTGTCAAGCGCGACCTTGCCACCTTTCTGGATGCGGGCCGGCGCGCGGACATTCCCGTGTTGATTGGCTCCGCCGGGACAGCCGGGGCAGATGCACAGGTGGACTGGACGCTCGACATCGTCAACGAGATTGTGAGGGAAGCAGGGGTGAAAGTGCGTACCGCGGTGATTTACGCGGAACAGGTTAAAGACACGCTGATTGAACTGTTCCGACAGCAACGTATCAAGCCGCTCGACGCCGCACCTTACCTGGATGAAGACACGATCAAAGGGAGCGCGCACATGGTGGGAATGATGGGTGCCGAACCTTTACAGAAAGCACTTGCGGAGGGCGTTGATTTTATTCTTGCTGGTCGCTGTAGCGATTCAGCGCTGTATGCCGCGTTGCCCATCCTGCACGGTTTCCCGGAAGGACTAGCCTGGCACGCGGGCAAGGTGGTCGAATGCGGCACGATGGCCTGTGAGACCGCCGGGAAGGGGATCATGTTCGTGCGTCTGCGCCATGACCACTTTCTTGTCAAGCCCTTTGGACAGGGGTTGCGTTGCACACCACAGAGCGTTGCCGCGCACAGCCTGTATGAAAATGTGGACCCGTTTCATTTCACCGAAAGCTCTGGCACCGTCGACATTACCGAGGCGACCTACGAGGCCATCGATCCGATCACGGTTCGCGTGGCCAACAGTCATTTCCAGCCAGCAGACTCCTACACGGTCAAGCTGGAAGGCGCGGAACTGCTGGGGTATCAGACGATCATCATTGGTGGGATACGCGATCCGTTCCTGCTCCGGCAACTCGACAGTTGGCTGGCAAATGTGCGTACCTACATCGAGGAGACCATTGCAAGAGTGCTGGGGAGTCAGGTGACCAAAGAGGACTATCATCTCGTGTTCCACGTTTATGGACGTGACGGCGTGATGGGTGCTTTGGAACCTGAACGCGAGGTGATTCCCAAAGAGGTAGGGATTGTCCTGGAGGCCACCGCCGCGACCCAGCAACTTGCCACCATCATTGCCCAACTCAGCCGCCAGCCGCTCCTGCACTATCCCATCGCAGAATGGCGCGGCGCGACCACCACCTTCGCCTGTCTGCATAATCCAGCGCATATTGAGCGCGGACCTGTCTACCGTTTTAATCTACATCATGTGGTCATCCCCCAGTCTCCGCTGGAGCTGTTTCGCACGAAATTCGTCGAGATCGGACGAACTGTGCTGATAGACGTGAACCAGGGAGTATCGAGATGAAACTTGCAGATTTGGCAACCCTGATCCGCAGCAAGAACGCTGGACCGTTCTTCCTGACCTTTGACATTATGTTTGCTGACGAGGAGCACTACCAGCTTGTCAAAGCATCACGTTGCCTGAATACACAGATGTTTGCCGCGCTCTACGCGTGTCCGGTACAGGCAGTGCGCTTCTTTGAGTGCGAGAACGCGTTCGCCTTCAAGTTCTCCTTCCCCCGTCCTCTGCCTCAAGGCGAGTTTGGGGATGCAGACCTCCACGGAGGACAACAATTTATCCCACTGATGAACGTGGAGATTCCGCTCCCAGAAGACCAGACCATTCGCCCACGGTACTAACGAGAAATTCTGAACCGCATCTTCAGGAAAAATGGTCGTCTAGTTTTCCTGATAGGATGCTTCATTTAAAAACGTCACGTGCGAATTCTTTTGAAATGAGCACTATGCTCGCCTGCAAACGCCGTTGCGGCTGATGGTCCTCATCTGTATGGTCCTGGCGGGTGTAGTACTGGCGGTTGCTTCCTCGCGCTGGCTAATTGTCTTGCCGTATCTCGCGCAAATCTACACCAATCTACAGACAGGTGCAACCACACGCGTGGCTCTCGATGTTGCCTATAAAGGCACAAGCTACTTTCTGGGAATAACTATCGGTGAATTCTTCTACAACATTTTCACAGGCATCTGGAGCATATTCCTGGCGACAATGCTCCTGCGCTCGTCTCGCAGGAAAGCGTGGTTCCACTGGATCGGGATCATAGGGGGAGCTACGATGCTGATTGGGAGTTTTGAACAAATCTTTGCCAACGCAGGTCCCGGACCACTGTTCCGGAGAAACTCGGGAGCATTCTTGATCTCAGCAAGCTGGAAGTGCTCTTCAAGTGTAATGATCTTCATCTTTTTCCTGTTTTCTTCTTCATACTCTTCTTTTCGGTGACTCAAACGCTGTTTCGCCTGTATCTGCCTCAACTGGCGTGCTGGCAACCGCGGCTGATCCTTGCAGCACTTTCACGGCGGATAACGCTGCCGCGAAGAGCATGGTGTAGATGCTGACCGTAGCCTCTGCCTCAGCGATGCTCCTCGTCTGCCAGATGATGCCGACCGCATCCGTGATCGCCCTATTCGTGCCCCCCACCAGATAGTTCACCACAATTACCAGCCCGATCACTGCATACATCACGATGGCCTGAGCATAGTAGGACCCGGGCAACGTCGGCTCCTCCCCATCACGGCTCGCCTTGCGCAAACGCAAGTAGAGGGCAAAGAATTGGAAGAAGACATACACCGTGAAGAACCACCCCAGGTAGTTCGTAAGCGGCACGCCAAAGTAGCCACCGCCTTGCTCCCAGATCCAGAGATGCCGGATCGTTGAGCTGGTCGGATCCATGCCCAGATCCCAGGCCACCATCATGAAGGAAGCCATAAACGGCACCGCAAACGTCATGAATGCGCTGGCCTTTGGGCGAACATCACCGATGAGCACCGTCGAGAGCACCCAGGCGAGATAGCCGGTGCCGAAGTAGGCAGGGCCGATGACCAGCGGCACCAAAAAGAGCTTGGGGCCAAGGCCGCTGGTGTAATAATAGTGACCAAAGGGAAAGCCTGTCAGAATGCTGGTGTTTTCCAGCACATTACTGACGACGAGACACATGACGAGAAAGGTGATGATGCCACTCCATTTGTAACGCTGTGCCCCATGAAACAGTGCAAAGGCCAACGGCATCAAAATGAGAATCAGTATGGGAATATTGTTCGGAAAGACCGCATTGACCAGTGTCAACACGACATCGATCACAACCAGAGTCCAAAGAAGAGGGGTGACGCCTTTTTTCATCTTACTGCTCACTTTCTGATCCAACCACCTCTTGCAGGTAGGCTCGGATCATGGTTTTCAATTCGGCAATGATCTGGCTATCCAGAGCTGGTCCATCGCCGGCCAGGGGAAGCAGCGCCTGGACCGTTCTGATACAGATTTGACTCGAGCGCAGGGCGGAAGCCTCGTCCAACTTCGGGTAGCGCCTGGCGAAGATCCAGGCCGTTTTCCTGGTCAGAACCTCGGTGAGATCCTGATGCATGCGCGCCAGACGGGGATCACCTTGAGACTGGAGCCAGAGCGCCTGGAAGCCTGGGTGCGTCTGATGGTACTGGACAAGCGGATCAAGGATGTCATCGATGAACTGCGACAACGGCACCTGGACCAGTTCGTCCGTCAGGATTCCCTCAAAGAGCACGCGCATATCTTCGCAGAACTGCTCGCTCAACCGCTGAGCAATCGCCTCCTTGTTGGGGAAAAAGTCATACAGCGAGCCAATCGCCGTCTTCGCACGTTGGGCAATCATGTCCGTCGTCGCGGCATCAAAGCCGACCTCGTAGAACACCTGGGCAGCCGCCTGTAAAATGGCAGCAATGCGCTGCTCTCCCCGCGCTTGTCGTGGCAAGCGTCTCATCGTCGTTGGTTTGGTCATATGCTCTTCCTCCTAGACCTGTCTCACTGTCATGGACAGCAGATGCAACGAGTGCTGGGACACCCTCCCTGTCTCGTACTCCGCATCTTGCCTCGATGAAAACCGAAGAAAAGTTCATGTTTCTAATATACGAGCTTTTCCTCGGTTTGTCAAGAGGCGAGGAAACATTCGACTTTGGGAAGTGCTACGGCTTCACGCATGATCACCCCTGGTGTAAATATCCTTTTTCAACTGCTCCGTGTCAACTAAACCCTTCCATCCGCCTTTCGGAGGTCGCAGAAGAGACATGTGCGACCCCAGGCATAAAAAAAGTGTGTAAGAGAGAACACAGGGAGGTCAGGTGAAGCATAAACTGGGCGGGCAAATACTGCTGCTCTCTGCTCTGAGAAACAGGAGAGCAGGTAGTGAAGAGATGGTATAATACTCCTACGAGTAAGAACTACGACACCAGGAAAGTACACACATGGGAACTGATATTAAACAACTACAGCAGGCAGAAATTGATCCAGATCGACAACAAAAAGCACGGGAATACGCACGTATACGGCGGCAGCTCAGCCTCGTTGGCATAGGCATCGCCGCAATAGCTATTCTCTTTATCTTTTGGAGTGGCCTCGATATAGCGCTGCGTGACTGGTTGCAACCGCTCAGCTGGCAACCTCTCCGGGGCTGGTACCCCTTGCAGGTACTGCTCTATTTCCTGGTATTAATGCTGGGCTATGAAGTTCTCACCGCCCCTTTGGCCTACTACGGGGGCTATGTGCTCCCCCATCGCTATGGCCTCTCAACTATGACGCTACCGGCATGGTTGGCCGACCTCTTCAAAGGCCTGGTACTGAGCCTCATCCTGGAATCTCTGGCCGTTGAAGTGAT
>WNGD01000569.1_pt1 | contig 39555 bp, 40 predicted proteins | sample 5400671 | NCBI WGS metagenome assembly WNGD01 (sample SAMN13153369, study PRJNA577476) | soil metagenome | isolation source: 40 cm soil or saprolite under grassland replicate 2 | place: USA:California | collected 2016-06-15 | reverse complement strand
ATCCGACCTACCGCTGCCTTTTCCCCGAGCCGCCGCCGCCGGGCACGGTGCCTGCTTGCGCGGAGGCCGGTATCCTGGGTGCGCTCACCGGCGTGCTGGGCTCGCTGATGGCGCTCGAAGTGATCCGCGAGATCGTGGGCTTCGGCGAGGGGCTCGTCGGGCGCCTCCTCATGTTCGATGCGCGCGCCATGCGCTTCGAGACGCTCCACTACGAGTGGGATCCCTCCAACCCGCTCTCGGGCGAGCATCCCACGATCAAAGATTTGTCGCTTCACGCCTGAGCGTTCCAGAGAACGGGATTCAGGCGTCAGGACTCAGATTCACAGCCTATGTCCTGATGCCTGCCCCCTGCTGCCTGACCTGTCACTTCGTCCAGGTCGCAACCACGGTGGTTCCCTTCACCACCGACCATTTGTTGTCGCCGGCGGTGAGGATGCGAAAGCAATTGGGCTGGGAGCCTTTCCAGGTGGTGCAGAAGCCCTCCTTCGTCAGTTTCCAAGTGCCTTCGCCCTTTGAGCCACCCCCGCCGATCGGCTCGCGGCTCATCTTGCCGTCGGCGCTGAATATCATCTTGTATTTGATGTTCGTCGCCGACGCGGTGAAGGCCTGACCATTAAAGAAGGTCGCTTGGATTTCGTTCGGCGTAAGTGCTGCGGCAAAGGCAGGCGCGATCGACGCGAGGACGGCCACGGCGGCCACGAACGAAGCGCGCATCGGCGGCTCTCCCTAGGATTGTGTTTGCGTCACAATACCGCAAATCGCGCCGTCCCGCAGCACGGACCAGCGCCACTGGACCTGGAGTCGTCCTCACAGCATCGACGGCAGCACGCGATCGGGAGGCCGGTGTCCGTCCAGGAAGGTCTTGATATTGACGATCACCTTCTCGCCCATGTCGACACGGCCTTCGAGTGTGGCCGAGCCCATGTGCGGCAGCAGTACGACCTTGCCTATGCGTGCGAGCTTGACCAGCTTCGGATTGACGGCCGGCTCGTGCTCGAAAACATCGAGGCCCGCGCCGGCGATCTCGCCGGAGGCGATCAGGCGCACCAGCGCATTCTCGTCGATCACCTCGCCGCGTGCGGTGTTGACGATATAAGCCTGTGGGCGGATGAGCTTGAGCCGCCGCGCCGACAGCAAATGAAAGGTTGCTGGCGTGTGCGGACAGTTGACCGAGATGATGTCCATGCGGGCGAGCATCTGATCGAGGCTCTCCCAATAGGTCGCGGTCAGCTCCTCCTCGATCTTCGCCGGCACGCGGCGGCGGTTGTGGTAGTGGATCTGCAGCCCGAACGCGCGGGCGCGGCGCGCCACCGCTTGCCCGATCCGTCCCATGCCGATGATGCCGAGCCGCTTGCCCCAGATGCGGTGGCCGAGCATCCAGGTTGGCGACCAGCCAGGCCAGGGTTTGTCCTCACTCAGCACGGCGGCACCCTCGGCAAGGCGGCGCGGCACGGCGAGGATGAGCGCCATGGTCATGTCGGCGGTATCCTCGGTAAGGACGCCCGGCGTGTTGGTCACGGTGATGCCGCGGCTGAGCGCGGTGGCGACATCGATGTGGTCGACGCCGTTGCCGTAGTTGGCGATCAGCTTGAGTTTATCTCCGGCCTTGCTCAGCACCGACGCATCGATGCGGTCGGTCACCGTGGGCACCAGCACATCGGCGCTCTTGACGGTATCGGCGAGCTGCGCCGGTGTCATGGGCTTGTCATCGAGGTTGAGCTGCGCGTCGAAGAGTTCGCGCATGCGCGTCTCGATGCTGTCCGGAAGCTTGCGCGTGACGACCACGAGCGGTTTTTTGCGCTGCGCCATCGTTTCCGACCTTCGCCACTTCGCCGCCCCGGGACGGCATTCCCTCCGTTCAGGTCTCTTTAACCGCCGTGCTCGACACTGGCGTCCCTTTGACGTGGGCTTCTCTCTGTAACAGATGGACGTGTGAAGACAAAGGCCCGTAGGGATCACTCCTCGCGAGCCGCCGGCATGTTGATCACACGCCGTGGATCGATGAATTCAACGCGCAATATCGTTCGGCATGCGTGGGCAGCGGCTGTCGCGCTGACGGTGGCAGTGCACGCTGTGCCGGTTTGCGCCGCAGGGGAACTTGCTACCGGCCCGAAGAGCGGTTTACCGATGCCGCGCTTCGTGAGCCTCAAGCCGGATCGCGTCAACGTGCGGGGTGGCCCCACCCGCGATCACGAGGTGACGTTCGTCTATACCCGAGCCGGTTTGCCGGTGGAAATCACCGCCGAGTCCGACAACTGGCGGCGCATCCGCGATTGGGAAGGCTCGGAGGGTTGGGTCTACCACTCGCTGCTGTCCGGGCGACGTACGGCGGTGGTCACGCCCAAGGACAAGAAAGAGCTCGTCCCGCTCTACGACAAGGGCGACAGCAATGCCAGCGTGATCGCCAGATTGCAGCCCGGAGTGCTGGCGGCGATCAAGCGCTGCACGGGCAGCTGGTGCCGCATTGCCGGACCGGGCTTCGACGGCTGGGCCCTGCAGGAGCAGCTTTGGGGCGTCTATCCGAACGAGGAGGTGGACTAGTCGAAAATGCAAATGGGCGGGAAGCGCGCCCCCGGCCAAATAAAAAACGAAGGCCCCGTCAGCGCGCCTTGCGGCGCAGCCGGACGACCACGTCGATGCGTGCGACCTCGTAGCCCTCTGGCGGGATGGGGGTTCCGCCCACGACCACATCGGCGTCGGGGATGTCGAGCAGATCGTTCTCGCCCTCGACGAAGAAATGGTGGTGTTGCGACACATTGGTATCGAAATAGGTCTTCGAACCGTCAACGGCGACCTGGCGCAACAGTCCGACGTCGGTGAACTGGTGCAGCGTGTTATAGACGGTTGCCAGCGATACCGGCACCTTGGCCTTGGTTGCCTCCTCGTAGAGCATTTCGGCAGTGACGTGGCGGTCGCCCTTGCCGAAAAGAATCCACCCGAGCGCCATGCGCTGGCGGGTCGGACGCAAGCCTACGTCGCGTAGCATGGACTTCACATCGCGCCACGGGCATCCCGTGAGCGCGGAACGCAAGGGCGTGCCGGCCGCACGCTCGGCACCCTCCACCGCATTGGTAAAGACGACGGTGCGCGACGGGGTCGTGGGCACTGGGTGAACCTTTTATGCTACCGCAACGATTGTTGCATTTGTAACATATGGGGCCGAACATGCAACTCCTTCGCAAAAACACTGGGGCGATTCTAATGTGCGGGAGCTTGGCTAAGGGCTGGCTGGCTTTGCCCCCCGGGCGCCGCCTATGTTAGGAGTTCCACGCTTTGGGTATTGACCAGGCGGCCACGGACAGGACGCGGATGGCGGAGCGGCGCAGCAGCTTCGGATACGAGGACCTATTGGCGTGCGCGCGCGGCGAGTTGTTCGGCGCGGGTAATGCACAGTTGCCCTTGCCCCCCATGCTCATGTTCGACCGCATCTCCGAGATCGCGGAAGCCGGCGGCGAGTACGGCAAAGGACTGGTTCGCGCTGTGCTCGATCTCAAGCCGGACCTCTGGTTCTTCCCCTGCCACTTCAAAGGCGATCCGGTCATGCCGGGCTGCTTGGGACTTGATGCGTTGTGGCAGCTGCTCGGCTTCTTCTTGGGTTGGCTCGGAGCGCCCGGCAGGGGACGCGCACTCGGGCTGGGCGAGCTGAAATTTTCCGGTCAGGTCCTGCCCTCCGTCACGAAGGTGGTCTACGGCATCGACATCAAACGGGTCATGCGCAGCAAGCTTGTGCTTGGCATCGCCGACGGCTGGCTTTCGGCAGACGGCTCGATCATTTATCGGGCGATGGACCTGAAAGTCGGCCTGTTCCGCGATGAAGTGATGCAGCCGAGCGGAGGCTGACGGCGGCAGCAGGATTGACTGCGCGGGTCGCGATGCGCACGAGGCATTCATGAGACGAGTCGTCGTCACCGGGATGGGCATCGTCTCGTCGATCGGCAACAACACCCAGGAAGTGCTGGCGAGCCTGCGTGAAGCCAAATCGGGAATTTCGCGCGCCGATAAGTATGCCGAACTCGGCTTTCGCTGTCAGGTGCACGGAGCGCCCACTCTCAATGCGGAGGAGGCGATCGATCGTCGCGCGATGCGCTTCCTCGGCGGCGGCGCGGCCTGGAACCATGTCGCCATGGAGCAGGCGATCCGCGATGCCGGGCTCGAGGAGAACGAAATCTCTCATGAGATGACCGGCATTATCATGGGGTCGGGTGGGCCGTCGACGCGCGCCATCGTCGAGGCCGCCGACATCGCCCGCAACAAGAGCCCCAAGCGCGTCGGACCCTTCGCCGTGCCCAAGGCGATGTCGTCCACCGCATCGGCGACGCTTGCCACGTGGTTCAAGATCAAAGGCGTCAACTATTCGATCTCGTCGGCGTGCGCGACCTCGAACCATTGCATCGGCAACGCGGCGGAGATGATCCAGATGGGCAAGCAAGACGTAATCTTCGCCGGCGGGTGCGAGGAGCTCGACTGGACACTCTCCGTGCTGTTCGATGCCATGGGCGCCATGTCCTCGAGCTTCAACCAGACCCCGGAGAAGGCGTCGCGGGCCTACGACGTCGAGCGCGACGGCTTCGTCATCGCCGGCGGAGCGGGAGTCCTGGTCCTGGAGGAACTCGAGCACGCCAAGGCGCGCGGCGGGCGTATCTACGGCGAGATCGCCGGCTATGGCGCCACCTCGGACGGCTTCGATATGGTGGCGCCGTCGGGCGAGGGTGCGGTGCGCTGCATGCGGATGGCGCTCAAGGATGTCAAGGCGCCGGTCGATTACATCAACCCGCACGCGACCTCGACCCCGATCGGGGACATCAAAGAGATCGAGGCCATCCGCGAGGTGTTCGGCGAGCAATGTCCACCGATTTCGGCGACGAAATCGCTCACCGGTCATTCGCTGGGGGCCGCCGGCGCGCAGGAGGCGATCTATTCCCTGCTGATGATGAACAACGGCTTCATCTGCGAAAGCGCCAACATCGAGAATCTCGATCCCGCATTCGCGGGCGTGCCGATCGTGCGCGAGCGGCGCGATGAGGTGAAGCTCGGCTGCGTGTTGTCGAACTCGTTCGGTTTCGGCGGTACCAACGCCTCGGTCGTGTTCAAACATCTCGATGTTTGAGCGATGCATAACGGTCAATTCGGACCCGCACGAGTGGCGGGCGCCAGTATGGAAAGTTCGGGCGCAATGACGCAGTTGATGCAGGGCAAGCGCGGGCTGATCATGGGCGTGGCCAACGACCACTCGATCGCGTGGGGGATTGCCAGGACGCTCGCTGCTCACGGGGCAACCCTCGCCTTCAGCTATCAGGGCGAGGCACTCGGCCGACGCGTCAAGCCGCTGGCGGAATCGGTGGGCGCCTCGCTCGTGCTACCCTGTGACGTCGAGCACATCGACTCGCTCGACGCCACATTCGCCGCCATCGCGGAGAAATGGGGGTCGCTCGATTTCCTCGTTCACGCCGTCGCCTTCTCGGACAAGAACGAGCTCAAGGGCCGCTATGCCGACACCAGGCGCGAGAATTTCGTGCGTACCATGATCATCTCCTGCTTCTCGTTCACCGAAGCGGCGAAACGCGCGGCGGCGCTGATGCCGGCCGGCGGCGCGATGCTCACGCTGACGTATAATGGCGGCCAGCGGGCGATGCCGAACTACAACGTCATGGGGGTTGCGAAAGCGGCGCTTGAAGCGTCGGTGCGCTATCTCGCGGTCGATTTCGGCCCGGCCGCTATCCGGGTCAATGCCATCTCCGCGGGACCGATCCGCACGCTTGCCGGTGCCGGCATCGGCGACGCGCGGCAGATGTTCGCCTTCCAGCAGCGCCACTCGCCGTTGCGTCGGGGCGTGACGCTGGAAGAGATCGGGGGCGCCGCGCTCTATCTGCTTTCGGATCTCTCGACGGGGGTCACCGGCGACGTCCACTTCGTGGATTCCGGCTATAACGTCATCGCCATGCCGCATCCCGCCTCGCTCAAGGACGAGACCGCAGCGAACGAGCGCGCTATCGCGAAAGACGCGGCGCAGTAGTCTGAGATTTGCGCGGTCGGTGCAAGCCGCTTCCCGCCGTCGCGGAGCGGCGATAGGCCGTTGGCGAGCAAGTGCCGCGGCTCAAGCCGGTTCGGCAGCGCCAGAAGCCAGGAAGCTCTCGATTGCACCGCGCGAGTGGCCCTGGCGCTGCAGGACAGCGACGGGGCTGGGCTCGTCGAGCGCCTGCCAGAGCGCGAGTTCTGCGGCGTCCGCCGGGCGAGCGAGGCCGGGCATGCCGGGAGCGACGAGGACGGGCCATTGTGTCGTCGAAAGCGGCGGGAGCGCGCTCTCGCCCTCGAGCGCGGCGAGCAATCGATCAGGGTCGGCGAAGAAGGACACCAGCGCGGCGTGGCGACCGGATCTGAGCATGCAGGCTGGATCGTCGAGGCAAGCGCCGCCCAGCGCAGCAAAGGTCGTGGCGGCTGCTTCGGCCCGCAGCACGGCCCGCTCGAACTGGCACAGGCTGAGCGCGTGCGAAGGGTTGGGCAGCCGTTGCGCCAGGAATTCGAGAAAACCGTCGGCCTCGGCGAGGAAGAAGGAATTGGTTCCGCCGCCGCGGTCCACCCACTCGCTGACCAGGTGACGGCGCTGCTCCGGTGGCAGGATCGACAGCGCCAGGCGCGCCCCTCTGGCGGCGCGAGCCTCGCACCAGGAGCGCTGGATGCGCGCGGTGAATCGAAAGCCACGCGACGCCAGCACGCGCGACATCCGGCTGCGCTCGTCGCCGAAGAGATCGAGGTCGGCAAGCTGGGCCGGATCTGCGTGCTCGCCGGCACGCACCATCCGACCAAGCGCGGTCTGCACACCGATCAGTGACATGAGCGATCGCACCGAGATGGGCCGCGGCGCTGCCAGATCGCACGCGCGCGGGTGAGCTCGTCGACGATTGCGTCGGTGCCGAGACGAGGGAGATGTTCTTCCAGCACTTCGAACACGACCCCGCCAACGGCGGGAACGCGCGGCAGCGTGTATTCCAAGAGATCCCAAACCGGCTCGGGGACGCGGCTGTCGTGGGCATCCATCCAGAAGCCGTCGTGCCAGGAGCCTCCGGCGATGTGGATCTCCGCCACCCGGTCGAGCCGCATGCGGTCGATCGCGGCGAAGGGATCGTGCCCGTGGTTGAGCGCGTTGCACCACACATTGTGCAGGTCGAGCAGTTGCAGACAGCCGCCACGATCGATGATGGCGTTCATCAGCCCGACATCGTCACCGATCTCCGGATCGCTCGGGAGATCGGGTAGGTAATGGGCCGCGTTTTCCAGCAGGAATGGCACACCGTAGCGCTGGGCGATGGCGGCACTGCGGTCAGCGACGAGCTCGGCGGCCTCGCGGGTCGCCGGCAGCGGCAGCGGCACGCCGGTATTGAGCGAGTGTGCATCCTCGCCGGCAATAGTCTGGAAGCCGAGATGCTCGCTGTGCCAGAGGAACGGCCAGGACGCTTGAAAGCGGTCGAGCAGATCGAGGTAAGCGGCGTTGCACCCGTGCGCGGAGCCGATGGAGAGCTCGACGCCATGCACGACGATCGGCAATGCCCCACAAGTCTCCCGTGCGGCGGCGAGCTTGTCCGGCAACAGATCGAGCGCGCCGCCGCGGCGCTCCCGGCAAAGGACCTCCGGTGTGACCTCGACAAAGTCGACGGCCCCGCCGCGATAGATCTCCGGCGGCAGATCTTGGAAATACGGCAGCCCGATGCCGAGGGCAGTCAAATGCAGTGCAGGCTATTCGTGGACGATGGATATCGCGCCGTCCTTGGCAAGATCGGGCGGCGGCGGGTCGGAAAGGAAGTCAACCCGCAGTAAGGCAATGCGGCCGCAGTGATCGCAGCCTGCCATGCCGCCGACTTTTGCGAGAATGCGTTGGATTGCCTCCATCTTTTGGTCTTTAGGGTTGAGCGTGACCGTTGCCGAACTCAGGCGACCAGCAGCCATAGCACTCTCCTATTGCGAGTATAATGATAACTATACAACTTTTTATATCATAAATCCATGAATTGTTTTTGACGGCAAGACGCAGCCGAAATGAAAAGGCGGCCCGCAGGCCGCCTGTCCAACGCCCTGCGCGAGGGCAACTAGTCCGCCCCAGCCGCCTCGCGCTGCTGATCGCCGCGCTGCTGCTCGCCTTCGGCCTTCTGCTTCGCCTCCAGGTCCTCGCCGGTCGCCTGGTCGACGACTTTCATGGAGAGGCGCACCTTGCCGCGCTCGTCGAACCCGAGAAGTTTTACCTTGACCTTGTCGCCTTCCTTGACGACGTCGGTCACCTTCTGCACCCGGCGCGGAGCGAGCTGGCTGATGTGCACGAGCCCGTCCTTCGCCCCGAAGAAGTTCACGAAAGCGCCGAAGTCCATCACCTTGACCACGGTGCCTTCGTAGATGTGACCGACCTCGGGCTCGGAGGCGATCGACTTGATCCAGTTGATCGCCGCCTTCATGGCGTCGCCGTTTGCGGACGCCACCTTCACCGTCCCGTCGTCAGAAATGTCGATCTTGGCGCCGGTTTTTTCAACGATCTCGCGGATCACCTTGCCGCCGGACCCGATCACCTCGCGAATCTTATCGACCGGAATGTTGAACACCTCGATGCGCGGCGCGTGCTCGCCGAGCTGAGCCCGGTGCTGGACGAGCGCCTTCGCCATTTCGCCGAGGATGTGCATGCGCCCCTCTTTCGCTTGGTCGAGCGCAACCCGCATGATCTCCTCGGTGATGCCGGCGATCTTGATGTCCATCTGTAGCGAGGTCACCCCTCGCTCGGTGCCGGCGACCTTGAAGTCCATATCGCCGAGATGATCCTCGTCGCCGAGGATGTCAGAAAGCACCGCATAGCGCTTGTCCTCGAGGATGAGGCCCATGGCGATGCCGGCGGTTGGGCGTTTGACCGGAACGCCCGCATCCATCAATGCCAGCGAAGTGCCGCAGACGGTCGCCATCGAGGAAGAGCCATTCGACTCCGTGATCTCAGACACCACACGCAGTGTGTAGGGGAATTCGTGGTGGGGCGGCAGAATCGGATGAATGGCGCGCCAGGCGAGCTTGCCGTGGCCGATCTCGCGCCGACGCGGCCCGCCCATCCGCCCGGTCTCGCCGACCGAGAATGGCGGGAAGTTGTAATGCAGGAGAAAGGTCTCCTTGTACGTCCCCTGCAATGCATCGATCCACTGCTCATCCTCGCCGGTGCCGAGCGTTGCGACCACCAATGCCTGCGTCTCGCCGCGGGTGAAGAGCGCCGAACCGTGCGCACGGGGCAGCACTCCAACCTCGGAGGCGATCGGGCGCACCGATTTGACGTCGCGGCCGTCGATGCGCTGGCCCGTATCGAGGATGTTCCAGCGCACGATCTTGGCTTCGATCGTTTTGAAAACATCGGCAACCTGCTGCGCGGGATAGGGCGGGTTCTCCACGCCCTCCGGGCAGAAATGCGCCACCACCTTGGCCTTGGCGGCATCGACTGCCTGGTGGCGCTCCGCCTTATTGGCAATGGCATAGGCCGCGCGCAAATCATGCTCGATCAGCGCGAGCATGTCCTTTTCCAGTGCCGAGGCGTCCGCGACCTGCAGCTCGCGCGGTTCTTTCGCCGCCTTTTCCGCAAGCTTGATGATGGCGTCGATCACCGGCTGGAAATGACGGTGGCCGAACATCACGGCGCCGAGCATGACCTCTTCGGTCAGTTCCTTCGCTTCGGATTCGACCATCATCACCGCGTCCTGGGTGCCGGCGACGACGAGATCGAGCTGGCTCTCCGTCATTTCGTCGAGCAAGGGGTTGAGCACGTATTCATTGTTGACGAAGCCGACGCGCGCCGCGCCGAGCGGACCCATGAAGGGTGCGCCCGAGAGCGTCAGCGCCGCCGAGGCCGCGATCATCGCCAAAATGTCGGGATCGTTCTCGAGATCGTGCGACAGCGTGGTCACGATCACTTGCGTTTCGTTGCGCCAGCCATCGGCGAACAGCGGGCGCACCGGGCGATCGATCAGGCGCGAGACAAGCGTCTCCTTCTCGGTAGGGCGGCCTTCGCGCTTGAAATAGCCGCCGGGGATTCGGCCAGCGGCGTAGAATTTCTCCTGATAATCGACGGTGAGCGGCAGAAAATCGACGCCCTCCCGCGGTTCCTTGTCGGCGACCACCGTCGCCAGCACTTTGGACTCGCCGTAGGTAGCCACCACGGCGCCGTCGGCTTGGCGCGCGATCTTGCCGGTCTCTAGGACGAGCTTGCGCCCTCCCCAGTCGAGTTCAACACGATGGATATCGAACATTGCGGTCTTCTTTCATGGTTTTTGCGAAGGCGCGAAAGCCATGAGCAAGACGGCGAGAGGCTGCCGTGTGCGGCCATACCGCAAACCGAGACAGCGTCCGGCGATCCTGCCATGGCCTTCGAGCCTTCCATCGAACGGATGGGCGATCATTCGGCCCATCTTCCAAACCGGCAACGGTTCGCTGCCGGCGCAACAGCGGATTTGTCCCGGTATCCGCTGCAAAACGCGCGACCACGCCGCGCATAATTCTTCAACGGCGAATACCCAGCCGCTCGATCAACGACTTGTAACGCGCTGCGTCGACACGGGCGAGGTAATCGAGAAGTTGGCGACGCTGGGACACGAGCTTGAGCAATCCACGTCGAGAATGGTTGTCCTTGACGTGGGTTTTGAAATGCTCGGTGAGGTTGTGGATGCGCTCCGAAAGGATCGCCACCTGCACTTCCGGCGACCCCGTATCACCGGCCTTGGTCGCGTAGGTGTTGATGACTTCGGCCTTGCGGCCGGAGGTTATCGACATCGGGTTATCGTCCTTGTCCTGTCAGGGGCCACGATCGGCGGCCGGGCCGGGATGTCGTCCAGCGCGGTCGCCACAAGTAGGTTGCGCGGGCCAACGCCCGCGCACCCGGGGCAATATCGCAAAACCCGCCGCGACGCCAGCGGAAATTCGGGCGGCTTCCTGGCCGCCGGAAAAAGCCACGACCGTCGGTTAAGGGCTTGGCTAGCCGCTTTTCGCTGTCGTCAGCCGCGCGGCAGATTGAAGATGCGCCGCGGGCGCAATTCGCCTTTCTCTACCTGCGCCAGCGCGATCAGCGCGCCACCCGAGGAAACCGATACCCAGCCTCCCATGACCGGCGCATCGCGCCCCCGCAGCAGCACCGCCTGACCACGTGCCAACCGGCCGGCATCACTGGAGCTCACCTGCAGGGCTGGCAAGGCCGCCACCCCGGTTTCGACCGGCAGAAGGGCTGCTCGCTCGATCGCGGGGGCTTCCCCGGAGCGAAGACGTTGCAGTGCGTCGAGGCTCACGGCGATGTCCTCGCCGAAAGGGCCTACGCCGGCGCGGCGCAGCCCCGCGACATGACCGAGGCATCCGAGCGCGCGGCCCAGGTCGCGGGCGAGCGCGCGCACGTAGGTTCCCTTCCCGCACTCGGCGAGGAGCATTGCGTGATCCGGATCAGGCGCCTCGATCAATTCGAGACGGTGGATCTCGACCTGGCGTGGCGCGATGTCCACCGCCTCGCCGTCGCGTGCGAGATCATACGCGCGCTCGCCGTCGATTTTGACCGCCGAGAAGCATGGCGGCGCTTGTGCGATTTGGCCGACGAAGCGCGGCAATAGCGCAGCGAGGGCGGCCGCACTCGGGCGCTCGGCGGTGCTTGCAGTGACGCGGCCTTCCGTGTCGTCGGTGTCGCGCTCCTCGCCCCAGCGCACGGTGAAGCGGTAGACCTTGCGCCCCTCCATGACGAACGGGACGGTCTTGGTCGCTTCCCCGAGTGCGATCGGCAGCACGCCAGAGGCGAGCGGGTCGAGGGTGCCGGCATGGCCGGCGCGCTTCGCCTGGAACAGGCGCTTCACCACGCTTACCGCGTGGGTCGAGCTCATGCCCACAGGCTTGTCGAGCACGACCCAGCCGTGCACGTCCCGCTTCTCGCGCTTGGGCGTCTGCGCCGGCGCCGCCTCAGCGTTGACCCGCGTCAAGTGTCGTCGTCCGTCTTGTTGTCGAGGTCGCGCTGTACCGCCGGCGTTCGCAACAACTTTTCGATTCGCTCGGCTTCATCGAAACGCTCGTCGAGGCGGAACCGGATCTCGGGGGCAAATTTCAAGTTGACGCGCCGAGCAATCTCGCCGCGTAGGAAGCGTTTGTTGCGTTCGAGCGCCGCGAGCACCGCGTCGGCGTCGCGTCCGCCCAGCGGCACGACGTAGATGGTCGCGAGCTGCAGGTCAGCCGTCATCCGGACTTCCGGAACGGTGATCAGATGGCTTTGGACCACCGGATCGTGCACGGCGCCACGCGTGAGCATGTCCGCCAGCGCATGGCGTACGAGCTCAGCGACCCGCAGCTGACGCTGCGAGGGCTGGTGGCTCGTGCCGGGATCGCGCTGATGACGTCGGCGCGTCATGATCGTCCTAAATGCTCTTCATGCCCGGGATCGATCCGTGCATCGAACGTGTTGCGAAGAGATCGTGCCCGGCGGTGACGGGCTAAACGCGCTTTGCGCGCGAGAAACTTGAACTCACAGCGAGCGTTGCACCGTCTCCACGCGGTAGCATTCGATGACGTCGCCGACCTTCATGTCCTGGTAGTTTTCAAAGGCCATGCCGCATTCCTGTCCGGCGATCACCTCGCGCGCATCGTCCTTGAAGCGCTTGAGCTGGGAAAGCTTTCCCTCGTGCACGACAACGCTGTCGCGAATGAGGCGTACATTGGCGCCACGCTCGACCACTCCGTCGGTGACACGGCAACCCGCCACGTTGCCGACCTTGGAGACCTTGAAAATCTCAAGAATCGCCGCGCTGCCGAGCATGGTCTCGCGCACGGTCGGCGCCAGCAAGCCGGACATCGCCTTTTTGACGTCGTCCACGAGGTCGTAGATGACGTTGTAATAGCGCAGCTCAATGCCGGCGTGTTCGGCCGCCTCGCGTGCCTCCTTGTGGGCGCGCACGTTGAACCCGATGATCGGCACGCCGGACGCCTCGGCCAGGGTCACGTCGGATTCGGTAATGCCGCCGACGCCGGAATGAATTACGCGCGCGCCGACTTCGTCGGTGGCAAGCTTCTCGATAGCGCCGATCACCGCTTCCAGTGACCCTTGCACATCGGCCTTGATGATCAATGCCAAATCCTTGCGGCCCGAGGATTTGAGCTGGCTCATCATCTGTTCGAGCGAGCCGCGCATGCCGGTCGCGCGCGCGGCGATCTTGTCGCGCCGCTGCCGGGCACGGTAGGCGGTGACTTCGCGGGCGCGCCCCTCCGACTCGACCACCGCCAAGCGGTCGCCGGCCTCGGGTGTGCCGTTGAAGCCGAGAACTTCGACGGGCGTGGAAGGCGTCGCCGTCTCGACCGGCGTGCCGGTATCTGAAACCAGCGCGCGCACACGGCCCCACTCGGCGCCAGCTACCACGAGATCGCCGCCCCGCAAGGTGCCACGCTGCACCAGCACGGTGGCGACCGGTCCGCGGCCGCGGTCGAGCTTGGCCTCGATCACCGTTCCTTCGGCCGGCCGGTTTGGATTGGCTTTAAGATCGAGGATTTCCGCCTGCAGTCCGATAGTTTCGAGCAGCCGATCGATGTTGAGTTTCTTGGTCGCCGACACCTCGACATCGAGCACTTGGCCGCCCAGCGATTCGACCTGAATCTCGTGCTGGAGCAGTTCCGTGCGCACCCGTTCCGGCTTGGCGTCCGGCCGGTCGATTTTGTTGATCGCCACGATCATCGGAACTTTCGCCGCCTTGGCGTGGTTGATCGCCTCAACCGTCTGCGGCATGACGCCGTCGTCGGCGGCCACCACGAGCACGACGATATCGGTCACTTTGGCGCCGCGCGCACGCATGGCACTGAAGGCGGCGTGGCCGGGTGTGTCGATGAAGGTGATCTTGTTGCCTGAGGGCGCGGTGACTTGGTAAGCGCCGATATGCTGGGTAATACCGCCCGCTTCGCCTGCCGCTACGTTGGTCGAACGAATGGCGTCGAGCAGCGACGTCTTGCCGTGGTCGACGTGGCCCATGACGGTCACGACCGGCGGGCGCGGCACTAGAAAGGCTGGATCATCGGCGACGTCGAACAGGCCTTCTTCGACGTCGGATTCAGCCACGCGCTTGACCGTATGACCGATTTCCTCCGCCAGAAGCTGGGCTGTGTCGGCGTCGATCACGTCGTTGAGCTGCGCCATATGGCCCTGCTTCATCAGCAGCTTGATCACATCCGCGCTGCGCTCGGCCATGCGGTTGGCGAGCTCCTGGATGGTGATGGTTTCCGGGATGGTGACCTCGCGGACGAGCTTTTCTTTTGGTTCGTCGGCCGTGTGTCCCTTCAGCCGTTGCACGCGGCGGCGAAAAGCCGCTACCGAGCGCTCGCGCTCTTCGTCGGCGCTGAGCGCGGTCACCACGGTGAGCCGGCTGCGATTCTTCTGCCCTACGCTGCGAGGCGCCCTTGGCGCCGGCGCGGGTCGCGCTGCGCCAGGACCGCGGCGTGTGCGCGGAACATCCTCCTCGTCGGGCTCGAGCGCGGGCCGCGCGCCCGGCCTTGCAGTCGTGATGGCGTCCTCGCCGAAGCGTTTCTTCGCTTCCTGCTCGGCCTTGAGTTTGGTCTCGAGGTCGTGCTTGCGGCGCCTCTCTTCATCGGCCTTGCGCGCTTCGGCGGCCTCGCGCTCGGTTCGCTCGGCGGCTTCGCGCATGCTGCGGACGAATGCTTCCTCTTCCGCAATCTTGCGCTCTTCCGCTTCGCGCAACCGGGCGTCGTTGAGCGCGTGGACGCGCGCCTTCTGTTCTTCTTCGGTCAGGCTCCGCAACACCATGCCACCGGACGGCTTGGAGGGCGGAGGCGATGTGGTCTGGGTGGTCGCGGCGGCCGCCGGTGTCGCGGTCTTGCCAGTCGTCGGACGCTTGGCAGGAGCCGGTGTGGCCGCGTCGGCCTTCGCCCGGGTCGGCGCGCGGCTTTTCACCTTCTCCACCACCACCGCCTTGGTGCGGCCATGGCTGAAGCTCTGGCGCACCACGCCCTGCTCGACACCCCGCCCTTTCAGGCTCAAGGTCTTGGTCGGGGTGACGCTCAGCTTCTTTTCGCCAGTTTTTTCCGTCGTTTCAGCCATTCCAATCCCAACTCCGAGCTCGCGCCCCGTTTCATTATGTTCCCGCCTCGCACATCGGCCGCGTTGCCGGCGTAACATCCACCGACCGGGAACCCGTTCGGAAACGCTGGAGGCGCGCGGCACGCGCCAGAAACGTCTCGCTTTCAGGACCGGCGAGCAGGGCTGCATGTATCACATTTGCCCGCCCCAATGCCAAATCCAATTGCGCCGAGGTAAATGTATCGATCACGACGATTTCCGCTGCGTCCGCGCGCCGGCGCAAGGCGGCCGCGAGCTTTTTCACGCCATCGGGAGCCGCCTCGACAGCGTCGAGAAGTGCCACCACGTGGGCGCGAGCGAGCGCCGCTTCGACATTGGCAAAGCCGATCGCGACGTTGCCCGCCTTGTGGCAGATCGCGAGAGCGTCGAGCGCGGTCCGTTCGATCAGACGCTCCGTCGCCTCCACGAAATCGGGAGCAAGGCGCACGTCACGCTTGAAGGCGCGCGCAAAGGCCTTACGCGTGATCGCGGCGCGCAAGGCCTCGCGTGTCGCCGTGATCCAGATACCGCGTCCGGGTAGCCGGCGCTTGAGGTCCGGCACCGGAGTGCCGTCCGGCCCTATAACAAAGCGGATCATCTCGTCGATGGGTCTGATCGCTCCCGTGGCGGCGCAAAACCGCTGCGTCCCTGCCGCGCGCTTGCGCGGCCCAAGATCGAGTGCGTCATCGTGCGGTCGACCAAGCATTCGATGTCCTCAGGCCGGTGTCGCGGTCGTCTCGACGATGCCGTCGTCCTCGGCGGGAGGTGGCGCCAAATCTTCTTCCTTGATCCAGCCGGCCTTGACGCGCGCCTGCATGATCAGGGCTTCGGCGTCGTCGCGCGACAGATCGAAGCCGTCGAGGGCGCCGGGATAGCGCACCGTCTCGCCGTCCTTGCGTTCGCTCCAGCCAAAGAGGTCGTCGGTGGCGCAGCCCGCCAGGTCCTCGACCGTTTTGATGTCGTTCTCGCCCAACTTCACCAGCATGGCGGTGGTGATACCCGGGATGTCCTTGAGCGCGTCCTCGACACCGAGTTGTTTGCGCCTTTCGTCGAGCTCGGCTTCCTCTCGAGCGAGATAGTCGCGGGCGCGCGTCTGCAATTCACCCGCGGTCTCTTCATCGAAACCCTCGATTGCCGCGACCTCCTTTTCGTCCACCATGGCGAGTTCCTCGACCGAATTGAACCCCTCGGAAGCGAGCAGCTGGCCGACCACCTCGTCGACGTTGAGCGCCTCGATGAACAGCTTGGTGCGTTTTTCGAATTCGGCCTGGCGGTGCTCCGACTCTTCCTGCTCGGTGACGATGTCGATGTCCCAGCCGGTAAGCTGTGAGGCGAGTCGGACATTCTGTCCGCGCCGGCCGATCGCAAGCGAGAGCTGCTGGTCGGGAACGACCACTTCCATACGATGGCGATCTTCGTCGAGCACGACCTTGGCCACTTCCGCGGGCGCGAGGGCATTGACCACGAAGTTGGCGGGGTCCGCGGTCCACGGAATGATGTCGATCTTCTCCCCCTGTAGCTCGTTGACTACGGCTTGCACGCGAGAACCCCGCATGCCGACGCAGGCGCCGACCGGATCAACCGACGAATCCCGGGAAATCACTGCTATCTTCGCGCGCGAGCCGGGATCGCGCGCCACCGCCTTGACCTCGACGATTCCGTCGTAGATTTCCGGCACTTCCTGTGCGAACAGCTTGGCCATGAATTGCGGGTGGGTACGCGACAGAAATATCTGTGGCCCACGCGGTTCGCGGCGCACATCGTAGATGAAAGCGCGGATGCGATCGCCGTTGCGGAACGTTTCTCGCGGCAACAATTCGTCGCGGCGCACGATTGCCTCGCCACGGCCGAGATCGACGATCACGTTGCCGTATTCGACCCGTTTGACGATGCCGTTGACGATATCGAAAATGCGATCCTTGTATTCCTGGTACTGGCGATCGCGCTCGGCTTCGCGAACCTTTTGTACGATCACTTGCTTCGCCGACTGGGCTGCGATGCGGCCATATTCGAGTGGCGGCAAGGCTTCGGCGATATAGTCGCCGACCTGGGCGGCGGGATTGCGCTTTTTTGCATCCTCGAGTGCGATCTGCGTCGCATCGTTTTCAACTTGATCTACCACCAGCAGCAGGCGTGAGAGCCGCATCTCGCCGGTCTTCGGATTGATCTCGGCGCGCACTTCAGTCTCGCTGCCGTAACGCGAGCGCGCCGCCTTCTGGATCGCATCCTCCATGGCGGTGATGACGATGCTGCGGTCGATCGCCTTCTCGCGTGCAACCGCGTCAGCGATTTGCAGCAGTTCCAGCCGGTTGGCGCTCACGGCCATCGGTCATTCTCCTTCGTTCTGAGCCTCGTCCTGGTAATCGACCGGCGTAGGCTGTCTGGGTCGAGCTTCGGACGTCTGACGGCCCTCGGCCCTTCGGTCTCCGTCCTGCGCCCGCTGCCGCCGTGCCGCACGTTCCGCCGCTTTGCCGCGCCTGAGCGATTCGGCAATCAAGCTGTCGGTGAGGACAAGCTTGGCTTCCGCCATTTCCTCGATCGGCAGCACAACTTCGTCTGCTTCACCGGGTGCGGCATCGTCGCGGCGAAGGCGTGCGGCGTCATCCTCCACCCCCAGCAGCACGCCGCGAAACCGCCGGCGCCCGTCGATCGCGGTCGCCATGTCCACCTTGATGCGATGCCCGGCGAAGCGGGCGAAATCCGAGCGCCGCACCAGGGGGCGATCCATGCCCGGCGAGGATACCTCCAGTCGATAGGGCCGATCGATCGGATCGGCCACGTCGAGCACCGGCGAGAGCACGCGCGAGACCGCCTCGCAGTCCTCCACCATCATCGTGCCGTCCGGGCGCTCGGCCATAATCTGCACCGTGCAGCCATCCAGCCCGGAAATTTTCACTCGCACCAGGCGATACCCGATACCTGCCAGGACGGGCTCGCTGATGGCGGCCACGCGTGCGGCGATACCCTGCTCCGCGATCAGGCGCGGCTCGCCATTTGCCTCAATGGTGTCGATCGCTGGCGTCATTCAGCTCCGCCGGGCAACCTTGTTTAACTGCCGTCTCGGTTCGACCGGGCACATGGGCCCAATTTCGGTAACAAAAAAGAGCGGGTCCCGGGGGGAACCCACTCTCAAAAACCGACCGGACCACATCCGGCCGTTATGAGACATCCAATAGTTGGACGGCCCAAATATAGCGATTTGCCGCGGCTGCGCAAGGGCCGCAGCCAAACTAAGCTTCGATTAACTAACCCTTCCTTCAGATTCCGTCCCTAACCTGCCGACTACGCACCGCGTCAATTTTTCTCGAATCACGTCGCTTTCGGACCTGAGAATGTCCGCGCACGCCCTGCACATTCCAGAACTGGACGAGCTGATCACGCGCGGTTCACGCGAGCGGCAGGCCGAAACGCTCGAGCGCGTGACCGCATTTTTCCTCGATGGGGCGAGCCGCTTCAATGAGGATCATGTCCAACTGTTCGACTTGGTGTTCATCCGCTTGATCGATCACATTGAGAATACGGCGCGCAGCGCCCTGTCCTGTCGGCTTGCGCCTCTCGGCAATGCGCCGGCCGCGGCGGTGCGCCGTCTCGCGCACGACGATTCGATTGCGGTTGCTGGTCCCGTGCTGAAGCAGGCACGGCGCCTATGCGAAACCGACCTCATCGACATCGTCCAGAACAAGAGCCAGGCGCATCTGCTCGCCATCTCCACTCGGGCCCACCTCGCCGAGCCGGTGACCGACGTGCTCGTGCGGCACGCAGACCAGGAGGTGTTGCGCAGCTTGGCCGAGAATCGCGGCGCACGCCTATCCCGTGACGGCTTTTGCGTTCTGGTGGAGCGCGCGAAAACCGACGCCGTGCTGGCCGAAAAGCTCGTGCTACGGCCCGACGTTCCGCCGCGGCTGCTGCACGAGCTCCTGCTCACGGTCACCGATGCCGTGCAACGGCGGCTTATCTCACGGACCGTACCCGACAAGCGGTCCGAGATTGGACAGATGTCGGCTAAAGTCTCGAGCGAAACAGAGGGAGCTATCGAGGCCCGCGACTACTCACACGCGCAGCGCAGGGTTGCGGAACTACATCGAGAGGGCAAGCTCGACGAGGCGCGCCTCGTCACGTTCGCAGAGAATGGAGAATATGAGCCGATGATCGCCGCATTGGCATCGCTTTGCGCGGTACCTGTCGAAGTGGTGGATCGGCTCATGGGGGCGCAGCAGCCCGACCCGGTGCTCATCCTTTGCAAGTCGGCGGGTTGGGCTTGGACGACCACCGCCGCTATCCTCAAGGTACGGCCATGCAGCGCGCGAGCATCAAGCGAACATTTCGACACCGCCCGCGCCGATTTCGATCGCCTGTCGGCCACTACCGCCCGACGCGTGGTGCGGTTTTGGCAGGTGCGATCAGATGATCGACCGCGGACGACCGACAATGGGTAAAGTTAAAGCTCAAGCATTTTTCTGTCTCGTGCGCCGTCGCGCATCGGACTGCTGGCCTCCATGCGTCCTGCGGAAAGTCAGATAGCAGGGCGCGCGGCCTTCACGCTTTGCCTTGGCTTCGTAGCGGGTGCCGGAAAAGCCGGGCCACGCACGGCGCCAGTCGTCGGCACGCTCTGCCGTCCAGGTGAAGTGGGGCGATTGGATCACACGTTTCAGTGTCCAGGCCGCATAGTCCGGGACATCGGTTGCAAAATGGAACGCGCCGCCCGGCCGCAGAATGCGTGCGATCGCGGAAATGCTCTCGTCCTGGACGAAGCGTCGCTTCCAATGCCGCCGTTTCGGCCATGGATCTGGGTAGATTAGATCGACGCACGCGAGCGAAGCCGCCGGCAACCATTGAAGCAGAGATGTCGCGTCATCGAAATGCAACCGGATATTAGAAAGCTTCTTCAGCTCGATTGCTGCGAGCGCCTTGGCCATTCCGTTGACGAACGGCTCGACTCCGACGAAACCGGCGCGCGAGTGCTGTTCGGCCTGCGCGATCATGTGCTCTCCGCCGCCGAATCCGATCTCGAGCCGGACCTCGTCCACCGGATTAGGGAACAGGGCTGCGAGATCGGCCGGCGCGGGCGCGGCCAAGTCAAGGGCGAGCAGCGGCAACAGACTATCGAATAACTGCGCCTGACGCGGCCGCAAGGCATGACCCTTGCGACGCCCGAAAAAGGCGCCACGCCGGGCCTTCGCTTGGTCGGATGTGGACATGGCGGTCACGACACCCGCCATGGTGGACCCCCCACGCTCGTGCGTCGACGGGCTTAGGCGACCGCGGTCCTGATGTCCTTCACCAGGTCGGTCTTCTCCCAGGAGAAGCCGCCGTCCTTCTCCGGCGCACGACCGAAATGGCCGTAGGCGGCGGTGCGGCGGTAGATCGGCCGGTTCAGCTTGAGCGTGCGGCGGATGTTGGTCGGCGTAAGCCGCAAGATCTCGGGCAACGTTTTTTCGAGCTTCCTTTCGTCGACCTTTCCGGTGCCATGCAGATCGACCAGCAGCGACATTGGATCGGCGACTCCGATGGCATAGGCGATCTGGATGGTGCAGCGTTCGGCGACACCAGCGGCGACGACGTTCTTGGCGAGATACCGCGCGGCATAGGCAGCCGAGCGATCGACTTTGGTCGGATCCTTGCCGGAGAAGGCGCCGCCGCCGTGCGGCGCGTAACCGCCGTAAGTGTCGACGATGATTTTGCGGCCAGTCAGGCCGCAGTCGCCGTCAGGCCCGCCCACAACGAAATTGCCGGTGGGATTGACCAGGAAATCGCTGGTTCTCTTGGGCATCCAGCCGTCCGGCAGCGCGGAAGCCACGGCATCGCCAATCAAGTCCTTGACCATTGCCGGCGAGTACTTTTTGCCGTTGCGGGTCTCGGCATTGTGCTGAGTCGAGACGACCACCTTGGTGCACCCGATCGGCTTGCCCTCGACATATTGCACGGTCACCTGGCTCTTCGCGTCGGGTTGCAGATCGAACAGCTGCTTCGAACGGCGCTTCTCTGCCAGGACCTTCAGGATCTTGTGCGCGAAGTAGATAGGGGCTGGCATGAACGAACCCTTCTCGTAGACCTCGCTCTCGGTACAGGCGAAGCCGAACATCATGCCCTGGTCGCCTGCACCCTCTTGCTCCTCGCCCTTCTTCTTTTTGGCGTCGACGCCCCGGGCAATGTCAGGCGATTGGCCGTGCAGCAGCACCTCGATGTCGGCGCCATGATAGGAGAATCCGTTCTGGTCGTAGCCGATGTCACGCACCACTTTGCGCGCGATCTCACTGATCAGCTCGCGGTTAACCACGACGTAGCTGCCGTATTTGATGAATAGCGGCGCCTGCCCGCGGCCCTCGCCGGCAATGACGATCTTGTTGGTGGTGCAGAGCGTCTCACAGCCGAGCCGAGTATTCACCAGGCTGTCGTCCGCGATACCGAGCCTAATGTCGTTCTCGATGAATGCGTCGAGGATCGCATCCGAAATCTGATCGCAGACCTTGTCGGGATGACCTTCGGAAACAGACTCGCTGGTGAACAGATAATTGGCGTGTGACACTGAAAAGAACTCCCCTCCGCAGGCGTGATGGCAACGCTCACCGGCTGGTTAAGCCTGGAGTGTTTCTTGCAGCGTCCCCGCACGGGGTCAAGGTGTGGGCGAAGCGTGGGCCGACCCACGAGAACCGTGGCCCGGCTGCCTTTTGTCTGCCGCCTTAGTCATCGTCACCGGCGATCTCCTCGACGAGATCGACAATGCGGCGCCTAAGCTTGGGTTCCTTGATGCGCATGAAAGCCTTGGTCAGGGAGAGCCCCTCGGAGGTGGCGAGGAAATCCGAGACATAGGCGGGGGAGGGCGCTTCTTTCATTCCATCCGCCGAGCTGTGCAGGTTGGGCGCTCCTTCAAAGAAGAACGCCACCGGCACCTGCAGAATGTGGGAGATTTGCTGCAACCGGCTTGCCCCGATACGGTTCGTGCCCTTTTCGTATTTCTGCACCTGCTGGAAAGTGAGGCCGAGCGCGTCGCCGAGCTTCTCCTGGCTCATGGCAAGCATCATGCGGCGCATGCGCACCCTGCTGCCAACGTGCTTGTCGATCGGGTTTGGAGCCTTTTTGGCGACGGCCATAACAATCTCCTATGGAACCCGCTAATGTTCCCGCTGAGCGGCCGGAACGCAATCGTATTCCGAGTAAAATCGGCGAGCACCGCAAAAAATTGTTGAAAGATAAACGTTGCTGAAATTGCCGTAAGTCTTTGACAAGACAATGTAATTCACTACTTGTTACGATTGTAACCTGGAAGGCGGAAGTTGTAATCGGGTGGTGCCTACTGCAACCTCGGATTGACAAGCTGCTCCGGCATCAGCGCGATCCGCGGCGCCAGCGCGAGCGCATCACCCACAGGAAGGCGATGCCGACCATTGCTCCCACAGGTCCGTCGCCCAGACGGGCATAGGGCGTCGGAGCGATAGCCTGCGGCAGAGGCGCATCGAGCACGCCCTCGCTGCCGAGCGGCAGCGATTTGATAATTCGTCCCAGTGGATCGACCACCGCGGAAATTCCGCTATTCGCTGCCCGCACCAGCGGGAGCCCCTCTTCGATCGCGCGTATGCGCGCCTGCTGAAAATGCTGGTACGGACCGGCGCTCGCGCCAAACCAGCCGTCATTGGTGAGGTTGAGCAGCCAGCCGGGGCGCTCCCCGGTTCCGACCACGGATGGCCAGCCGAGATATCGGCCGACGTGGCGATAAAGCCATCCCTCCTGGTCGCTGCGCGGAACCGCGTCGCCGGGAAAAATGATCTCGTAACAGATCAGCGGCAGGAAATTCGGCGCTCCCGGCGCGGGCTGATTGCGGCGACGGTCGCCGGGGATGAATCCGCCGCGCACCTTGGTGAGCTGGATGAGACCGAGCCGCTCGAGCAGATCCTGAAACGGCAGGTATTCGCCAAAAGGCACGAGATGGATCTTATCGTAGATCGAAAGGATCGAGCCGCCGTGGCCGATCACGTAAATCGAATTGTAGGCGCGCGTGACGACGGCGCCGGGCGGGGTGTCCGGCGGGCGAATCGCGCCGGTAATCAGCACCTTGTCCGGCGGCAGGAGTCCCGCGATCTGTGCAAGCGCATCGGTTTCGCGCACGAGGAAGAATGGGAACGCCGATTCCGGCCAGATCAGAATGGTTACGTCGCGCAGGCCGCCCGGCTGATCCGACAGCGCGAGATAGCGCCTCATCACCTCCTGCTTCTGCGAGTAGTTGAATTTCTCGTCTTGCTGCAGATTGGGCTGCATGATGCGAAGCCGCACGCCCTCGACGAAGCGCGGGGGGGTGCGCTCCAGCCGCATGACCCCGTAGACCGCCAGTGCCGCGATCGCCGCCGCGCTCAGCGCTGAAGCCAGCCACGGCCAACTGGTGTCCGCGCGGTTATCGGCGAGCACGGCAGGTGACGAATAGACCGCGACGGCGAGAAACGTGAGGCCCCAGATGCCGATGAGGGCCGCTCCCTGGGCGAGCCAGAGGGGAGAGATCAGTTCATAGCCATAGGCATTCCAGGGAAAGCCGCTGAACAGGTGACCGCGCAGCCACTCCGCAATCGTCAGCGAGACCGCGAGCGCGAGCACACGGGTCGCACCACGCGTCCAGATCAGTCGCGCCAGGACGAGCCCCAGTGCCGTGTAAACGGCCATGGCGGCCGGGAGTGCAGTCACCGCGAATGGCAGGAGCCAGCCGAACGTCTTGGCGTCCACCAGAAATGCATGGCCGATCCAATAGAGCCCGGCGAGAAAATAGCCGAAGCCGAACCACCAGCCTGCAGCCGCGGCCGCCAGCAGTCCGCGCAGGCCGGCTCCGGTTGTGCCGTCGACGAGCCAGACCAGGATCGGAAAGGTGATGAAAGGGAGCGGCCAAATATCCGTCGGCGGCAGTGCTAGCGTCGACGACGCGCCGGCGAGAAAGGCGATGAGAATGCGCCACCATCCCTCGGCCTGTACGATCGTGTCGGCGAGGCGGCTGAGCGTCACGGCCGGTGGGCGGATTTGGATGGTGCCGTATCAGAGGAACGCTTGTCGGCTTCCTCGCCGGTCACTGGCGGCGAGGACGGGGATGCGCTCGGCGGCGCAGGCGCGGCCTGCCGCCGCGTCACGTGCCGGCCGCCGTTTTGTTTGTCGAGCCCACGGTAGATCTTGAGCTTCTTCACGCGTCGCGGGTCGGCATCAAGGATCTCGAGCTCGAAAGGGCCGGGTCCCGGAACAAGCTCCCCGCGCACGGGCACGCGGCCGATCCGGGTCGCGACGTATCCGGCGAGCGTGTCCACTTCCTGGGTCACATCGCCAACATCGAATTCGGCACCGATGATCGTAGTGACGTCCTCGAGACTCGCGCGAGCGTCGGCCAGAAACGAGCCGTCGGACTGGCGCACCACGCCCGGCGGCGTATCTTCGTCGTGCTCGTCGGCGATGTCGCCCACGATCTGCTCGACGATGTCTTCGATCGATACCACGCCGTCGGCGCCGCCATATTCATCGACCACGAGGGCGAGATGGATGCGGGTCGTCTGCATCTTGGCGAGCAGATCGAGGACCGGCATGGAGGGCGGCGCATACAGGATTTCACGTATGATCTTTGCCGCCGAAAGCGGCATCGATAGATCGACGGCCTTGAGATCGAGGCCGGCGGGGAGCGGCTTTTTGCGGCGCCGGTTGGCCGTTCCGCTAAGCGTGGCGCGCACGGTCATGAAGGCGACGAGGTCGCGGATATGGACCATGCCGGTGGCGTCGTCGAGCGTCTCGTCATAGACGACGAGCCGTGAATGGCTGGCACTCTCGAACACCTTCATGAGCTCGCCCAGCGCGATGTCCCGTTGCACGCCGATAATGTCGGCGCGCGGCACCATCACATCCACGACGCGGCGCTCGCGCAGTCCGAGGATGTTCTTGAGCATGGTGCGTTCGGCCGGCGAGAATCCGGTGTCGCCGGCACCCTCGAGCACATCCTTGAGGTCGGCACGGATGGTGCTCGATTTCCAACGGAAGATCGTCCGCAGTGCCCGCGTGAACCAATTGTCGGCGCTTTCGGGCGCACCTTGACGCGCCTGTGGTATGAGCGCGGGCAGATTGCGGGTCGCGCTCGGGTCGCTCGAACTGGGGGGGTCTGCGTCAGGCATGGAGACTAGATAGCGCTGCGCGCAACGTAGGGATCGGGCACGTCGAGCCGGGCAAGGATGGCGGTTTCGAGTCTTTCCATTGCGGCCGCCTCCTCATCCGCCGCGTGATCGTAGCCGGCGAGATGCAGAAATCCATGCACCGCCAGATGGGTAAGATGATGCGCAAAGGGTTTGTGCTCGGCGTGCGCTTCACGTTCCGTCGTCTCGTAGGCGATCACGATATCACCGAGCAGGCGCGGTATTCCACGAGCGCCGCGCGGTTCGTGGGCGGGAAAGGACAGCACATTGGTCGCTGCATCCTTGCCGCGCCAATCGCGGTTGAGCGCGCGGATCGCTGCATCGTCGGTCAGTACGATGGCAAGTTCGCCCTCGGCGGCGGTTGACGTCGTCGATGCCGCCTCGCCGATCGCCCGGCGAAGCAGCGTCTTGACGCTGCGTTGCGCGGTCCAGAGCGGGGATGCAATCACGATGTCGACCGCAGGCCGCACCCCTCGCCGCCGCCCGGGCGATCGTGCGCGCCGTTTGCGTGCCACGAATGTCATCCTCCTTCCCCGCTCGCGGGGAACGCCACGCAAGCCGCAGAGACCTCATTCCTTGATGTCGCGTCCCCGCGCTGCCTTCAGCGCTGCCTTGTCGTATGCGTCGACAATCCGCGCCACAAGTTCGTGCCGGACGACGTCCTCGGCGGTGTAGACGATGTGACCAATTCCTTCGACGTTCCTAAGAAGTCGCGTCGCTTCCGCGAGGCCGGAGGTCTGCCCAGGCGGCAAATCAACCTGGCTCGGATCGCCGGTGACAATCATGCGGCTGTTCTCACCCAAGCGCGTGAGAAACATCTTCATTTGCATCGCGGTGGTGTTCTGCGCCTCATCTAGGATGATGACCGCGTTCGATAGCGTGCGCCCGCGCATGAAAGCGAGCGGCGCAATTTCGATCTCGCCGGTCTGCAGCGTGCGCTCGACGATCCGCGGGTCCATCAGGTCGTACAGCGCGTCGTAGATCGGGCGCAGATAAGGATCGACCTTCTCGCGCATGTCGCCGGGCAAAAATCCGAGTCGCTCGCCCGCCTCGACCGCCGGACGCGAGAGAATGATGCGATCGACCTCTTTGCGCTCGAACAGCTGCACCGCGTGGGCGACGGCGAGCCAAGTCTTGCCTGTGCCCGCCGGCCCGGTTCCAAAGACCAGCGCGTGGCGACGCAACGCGCGGATATAAGCGTCTTGCGCCGCGGTGCGCGCACGCACGGCGCGCTTGCGCAGGTTGATCTCCTCGAAGCTCGGCCGCGCGGTCGCGGGATCGTAGTCGAACAGGGAACCCTGCGCGATTGCCAATCGGATCGCGCCTTCGACGTCGCCGGACACCAGCTCATCGCCCCGCCTGAGCTGCTCGTAAAGACCTTCGAGTACCCGGCGCGATCGCTCCACGCCGTCGCGCGAGCCGGCCAGGGTGACGTGGTTCCCGCGTTGCTCGGCGACCACGCCGAGTCTGCGCTCGATCAGGGCCAGGTTCTGTCCATACTGGCCGAATAACAGAGATGCGAGCCGGTTGTCGTCGAAGGCCAGCACGATCTGAGTGGCAGCGTTGTCGCTGGTGGCGGACGAAGATACCAACGATCCGCTGTCCGATCGGGGGGAGCGCAACGGTTCACGCCTCCATGAGCATCGGTTCTACACCCGCGGCGGATTCCTCAAGCGCGCCGAACAAGCTGTTAGTCCCGATTTCCGTAACCGTTACCGCCGCAATGTGACCGATCGTTGTCTTCGGGCCCATGACCTGAACCGGCTGCAGATATGGGGAGCGCCCGACGATCTGGCCAGGATAACGCCCCGACTTTTCGAACAGGACATCGAAGGTACGGCCACGGCATTGCGCATTGAACGCGGCCTGATGACGGTTGATCGCCGCCTGCAGGCGCTGGAGCCGTTCCGATTTCACGGCCTCTGGTATCTGATTCGGCATGTCCGCGGCCGGCGTTCCAGGCCGAGGCGAGTATTTGAAGGAGAAGGCATTGGCGTAGCCCACCTCATCCACCAGCGACAGCGTTGCGCGAAAGTCCTCCTCGCTCTCCCCGGGAAAGCCGACGATGAAGTCGGAGGAGAACGCCATTTTTGGTTGGGCGGTGCGCACGCGCGCGATGGCTTCAAGATAAGCGGCGCGGGTGTGGCGGCGGTTCATGCGCTTGAGGACGTAGTCGGAACCCGATTGCACCGGCAGGTGCAGGTAAGGCATCAGGCCGGGTAGGTCGCGATGCGCCGCAATCAGACTCGCGTCCATGTCGCAGGGATGGCTCGTGGTATAGCGCAGCCGCGCGATCCCGGACACATCGGCGACACGCTCCAGCAATCGCCCGAGCGTCCATGGCGCGCCGTTGGGTCCTTCGCCGTGATAGGCATTAACGTTCTGGCCGATCAACGTGACTTCGCGCACTCCCGCGTCGGCCAGCCGCTCGACCTCGGCGACAATCTTCATCACCGGCCGCGATACCTCGGCGCCACGCGTGTACGGCACGACGCAGAAGGTGCAGAATTTGTCGCAACCTTCCTGGACCGTGACAAAAGCACTGACACCGCGCGCGCGTATTGCCTCGCGGCTCGGCGCCTTAAGGACGTCGAACTTGTCCTCGACCGGAAACTCGGTATCGACCACCGCCCCTTCACGCTCGGCTCGGGCGAGCAATTCGGGCAGGCGATGATAGCTTTGCGGGCCGAGCACGAGGTCCACCGCCGGCGCGCGCCGGATGATCTCCTCGCCTTCGGCCTGAGCGACACAACCCGCAACCGCGATGGTCAAGCGGCGTCCCTCGCGCGCGGCAGCCGATTTGAGCGCGCCGACACGGCCGAGTTCGGAATACACCTTGTCCGCCGCCTTCTCGCGAATGTGGCAAGTATTGAGGATGATGAGGTCGGCGTCTCCAAGGTGGATGGTTTCGGCAAAGCCCTCGGGCGCGAGCATGTCCGCCATCCGATGGGAATCGTAGACGTTCATCTGGCAGCCGAAGGATTTGACGTAGAGCCTGCGCGGTGGGGTCATGCCGGTCGGGTCGTTGTGCGCGCCCGGAGAACTTCAACTCTTTGATGCGCCTGCTGAATCCTGGGCCGCGTCGCCATCAGCCAACGTCCGGATCTTTGTACCCGTCTGAGCGTCAAAAGCAAATGGGTGTCAATCGCCCGCGCCGCTAGTCCGGAGCACGGATATCGGCCTCTTTGATGACCTTCGACCACTTGAGGATTTCGGATTTGATATAGGCATCGAGTGCGTCGGGCGTGCCCGCGTCGATCGTCATCCCCAGATCGGCGAATCGCTGTCGCACGTCCGGCTGAGTGACGAGCTGCGTCACCTCCGTGTTCAACCGGCGCACGATCTCGCGTGGAGTTCCGGCCGGTGCAACCAGCGCGAACCAGGTTGCCGCCTCAAAGCCGGACAGCGCCGCCTCCGCGACGGTGGGAATTTCGGGTGCCGTGGCTGCGCGTTGCGCGCTGGTGACGGCAAGCGCACGCAGCGAGCCGGCCTTCACGTTGCCGATGACAGCCGAGAGGTTCGCGAAGATCAAATGCAGCTGACCGCCGAGAAGATCGTTGATGGCCGGAGCCTCGCCACGATAGGCAACGTGCACCATCTTGATGCCGGCCTGAATCGAAAAAAGCTCACCTGCCATGTGCGGCGTGGTCCCCAGCCCGCCCGATCCGAAATTGATCGTGCCCGGGCTGGCCTTGGCCAGCGCGATCAGATCCGTGACCGATCGCGCCGGCACCGAGGGATGAACGACGAGCACGAGTGGCGAGACGCCGGCCTTTGCCACGCCGACAAAGTCTCTGGTCGCATCGATTGAGAACTTGCGATAGAGCGCCGGCGCGACGGCAAGAGTCGTCTGGGTGCCCATCATCAGCGTGTATCCGTCCGCGCCTGATTTCGCCACCGTTTCTGCGGCGATCATCCCGCTTGCACCGGGACGGTTTTCGACGACGACCGATTGACCAATCGTCTCGGCCAACTTCTGCGCTACAATTCTGGCGGCGACATCGGTGCCCCCGCCGGCAGCAAAGCCGACCAAAATCTTGATCGATCTCTCCGGATACTGTTTGGGCAGGTCCTCGGCCGCGGCAGACCCCATGCCGAGGAGGAACAAGCCAAGCAAGATGCACGACGATTTCGGCAAGGTGTTGGCCTCGCTAGCAAGGCTCAGCGTTTCGGCTTGTCGTCGAGCGGGACCGCATACAGCTCGAGCCGATGATCGACCAGCCGATAGCCGAGGCGCCGTGCGATGTCGGCCTGCAGGCGTTCGATATCTTCCGACTGAAACTCGATTACCTCGCCCGTGCGCAGATTGATGAGATGATCGTGATGGCTATCGGGCATCTGCTCGTAGCGCGCGCGCCCGTTGCGAAAGTCATGCCGCTCGATGATACCGGCGTCCTCGAACAGCTTCACGGTTCGGTAGACCGTGGAGATCGAGATCCGGTCGTCAACAGCGGAGCAGCGCCGGTAAAGCTCCTCGACATCCGGGTGGTCATCGGCCGCTGCCAACACGCGCGCGATCACGCGGCGCTGCTCGGTCATACGCATGCCCTTGGCGCTGCATAGAGCTTCGATGTCTCTAGGCTTCGGCGCGTTCACGACGCTTCTCCGTCCAACCGCAATATCACGCCGACGGGCTGGAATCCATTGGGTCCAGGCCACGTCATTAGGGACCGAGATGCAGCCCATGTGATTACGGCGCCAGTCGCTGGTCACACCAGGTCGCGGCGCAGAATAACGGCGGCGGAATCTCGGGTCGTGGAATAGTACGATTCCCGGCGCCCGACGTCTCGGAAGCCCGCGCCGCGATAGAGCCGCCGCGCCGGCACATTGGCCTCGTCCACCTCCAGAAATACAGAGCGCGTGCCGCGCGCAGCCAACCGACGTAGGTTGGTATCGAGCAGCTGTCGCGCCAGCCCTCTTCCGCGCCGAGCGGAGGCGACAGCGACTGACAGGATCTCTGCCTCGTCCAAAACGAGCCGTGACAGGATGAATCCTACGAGGATGCCTCGCACCGTAGCGCGATGAGCGACAACGTTACGATCCAAGAGCAAGCGCTCGAACTCGTCCTCCCTCCACCCGCGATGGAACGAGGCGGCATGCAGTGCGGCCAAAGCGCAGGCGTCGGCTGGGCCGGCTTCCGACAGCACGGCTTCGCGCGCGAACAGACGAGCAATGATGCCGATCATCGGCGGGGTAAGCGCGCGGCGTTCTGTGGCTGCGCGTCGGGTGCACGCAGATAGAGCGGCTTTGGCGGACCGTGGGCTTCCGCTGCAGCGGCGCCCAGGCGGGCGATCCAGTCGATGTCGGGGGCGCCACGCTGCTCGACCAGGAGCGGCGGCTCGGCTCCTTTGGCCCAAGCCGCCGCTAGCTTCTTGGCGGCGGAGCCGATGATGCGTGCGGGGGCGGTCATCGCCGCGCGTGCGGCATCGCGCACCGTTGCTGTTCGAGGACCGACAAGCGTTCGGCCGTTGACGCCGAACACCTGCAAATAAATGTGGTCGTGGCGGGCATCGATCGCCGCCACGACTTGGGTGCTATCGTCGTCGGCAATCAGCGGGGCCGCGAATCCGGCAAGCGTGGAGAGGCCGATCGCCGACTTTCCCGCCGCGAGTGCGATGCCGCGCGCCGCCGATATTCCAACGCGAAGCCCCGTAAAGCTGCCCGGCCCCGTGGTGACCGCGATGCGGTCGAGATCGCCAAACTCTATACCGGCCCGAATCATCACGCGCGCGATGAGCGGCATCAGCGCCTCGGCGTGACCGCGCGTCATGACGACGGTCTCGCTGGCGGTGATCCCGCCGCTGGTGTCGAGCACGGCGGCCGAGCAGGCCTCCAGCGCGGTGTCGATGGCAAGGACGCGCATGGCTCACCTTCGCCGTCCCTGGTCGCGGACAACGGCTAAAACGCCGACGCTCAGGTTTACTGCCGTTATTGCTCCGCCGGGCTTATCGGATGCAATCGCGGCTCATCCCATGGGTCTGACTTCGACCACGTCCGGCAAATAATGGCGCAGCAAGTTCTCGATGCCGTGCCGCAGCGTCGCGGTCGACGACGGGCAGCCCGAGCAGGCGCCCTTCATGTCGAGATAGACGATGCCGTCCTTGAAGCCACGGAAGGTGATGTCGCCCCCGTCATTGGCAACCGCCGGCCGCACCCGCGCTTCGATCAGCTCTTTGATGACAGCAACCGTTTCGGAATCCTTCTCTTCGAAGAATTCATCGCGCTCCGCCGATGCAGCGGCATCCGTGCCGTTCACGATCGGTGCACCGGACATGAAGTGTTCCATGATGGCGCCGAGAATCGCGGGTTTGAGCTGCTGCCATTCGCCGGCGTTCTTGGTGACGGCGATGAAATCAGAGCCGAAGAAGACGCCTGACACTCCCGTGACACCGAAGAGGCGCTCGGCCAGGGGCGATTGGGCGGCCGACCCCTTGTCGCGCATGTCAAGGGTACCGCTCGCCAGCACGGCCCGTCCGGGCAGGAATTTCAGCGTTGCCGGATTTGGGGTGGGCTCGGTCTGGATGAACATGGCCTGCTCCTTTCAGTCGCAGGATTAAAAACGGGATCGTCATTGTAATAGGTGGCGCCTCCCGGCGGAAGTTCAACCCGCCCTAAGTCGCCGAGAGGGCGGGGACAATGCGCGGCGAGCCCTCTCTCGTTTGCCTCAGGCGCCACGAACGGGCCCAAGCGCAGCGCGCATTACGACATCGCGTCGAGTTCTTCGTCGCTGAGATGTCCCGGGACGATAGCGACCGGGATGGGGAATTCCCCCGCGTTCTTGGCGATACTGGAAACCAGCGGCCCCGGTCCCTCTTTGCTCGGCGCGGCGGCGAGTACCAGAATCGCCACGTCTTCGTCGTCCTCGATCAGATTGAGGACTTGCTGCGCCTTCTCGCCTTCGCGGATCACGCGCTCCGGCATCACTCCGGTGATACTGGAGGACCGGGCGGCATGGCGGTCAAGTACGGCATTGGCCTCCTCGTGCGCTTCCGCACGCATGATGTCGGCGACGCCGAGCCATTGCTGGTTGCGGTCGTGCGTCTCGATCACGCGCAGCATGAGCACGGTTGCGCCGATGCGCAGCGCGCGCCGGCTGGCGAAATAAAGCGCTCTGTCGCATTCCGGCGAATCATCGATGACAACCATGAACTTGGGCGAGTGCCCAGCCTCGTAGCTGCGGCGCTTTTTGATCATGGGCTCCCCCGGCCGCACCGGACGACACTCTCCGGCGGACCGGCTCTTTGCGCCTCAAAATGCCGCGTGGTCACCGGCGAGGTCGTAAACTTCGAAAATCCTGCCACGGTCGTCAGGGGCAGCACAAGGCCACCATGGCAAGGGCTTGCAAGCGGTCGGATAATGCTTCGCGATCAGTGGCGCACGAAGCCGACGATGTCTTTGACCGCTTTCATGGTCTCCGCCGCGATGCTGCGCGCGCGGGCGGCGCCGTCGGCAAGGACCGAATCGATATAGACCGGATCGGCCATGAGCCGCTTCATCTCGGTATTGATCGGGCCGAGTTTAGCGACCGCGAGCTCGACGAGCGCTGCCTTGAAAGCCGAGAATTGCGCGCCGCCGAATTCGTTGAGAACATCCGCCTTGCTCTTGCCCGCCAGCGCGGCATGAATGCCCACGAGGTTGTCGGCCTCGGGCCGCTGCTCGAGTCCTTTCTCATCGTGCGGCAGGGGATGGGGATCCGTCTTCGCCCGCCGGATCTTGTGTGCGATCGCCTCGGCATCGTCGGTCAGATTGATGCGCGATTGGTCCGAGGCATCGGACTTCGACATCTTCTTGGCGCCGTCACGCAGCGACATCACGCGCGTCGCGGGCCCCTGGATGAGCGGCTCGGGCTGGGGGAAAAATGCGTCTCCATAGCCGTGCGCCTGGATGGATTTTGCAAAGTCGTTGTTGAATTTCTGAGCGATGTCGCGCGACAGCTCCAAGTGTTGCTTCTGATCCTCTCCTACTGGCACATGGGTCGCTCGATAAACGAGAATGTCGGCGGCCATCAGCGTCGGATAGGCGTACAGACCGACCGAGGCGTTCTCGCGATCCTTGCCCGCCTTCTCCTTGAACTGGGTCATGCGATTGAGCCATCCCAGGCGGGCCACGCAGTTGAATATCCAGGCGAGCTCGGCATGCTCGGCGACTTGGCTTTGATTGAACACGATGTGTTTCTTCGGATCGATGCCGCAGGCGAGGAAAGCGGCGGTCACCTCGCGCGTGTTCTTCGGCAGTTGCTCAGGGCCGCCCCAGACGGCGAGCGGTTGGGTGATCGCGTGCAGGTCGACGACGCAATACATGCACTCGTACCGATCCTGTAGCGCGACGAACTTTGCGATCGCGCCAAGATAATTGCCGAGGTGCAGATTGCCGGTCGGTTGCACCCCGGAAAATACTCGTTCCTTGAAGGCCATGCCGGAAGCCTCGCCGATCGCGCTGCCAGATGGCACGACCAGCGGCACGCGCGCAAGTCCGGCTCGCATGACAGCTGGACGATGACGGCAGATCGCCGCGCGGCCTCTGGGACGCACGATTGTCTCGGGCTATTTCACCGCTATAGTGCGCGCGCGTTTTTGGTGAGAGTTTTCAGATGGCCTCGATGCGTTTCGACGTCCTTGGTATCGGCAATGCGATTGTCGATGTGATCGCGCGCACGGATGACGCGTTTCTCGCCCAGCACAATATGCGCAAGGGCACCATGCAGCTGATCAATGAGAGCCAGGCCGCGAAACTCTACGATGCCATGGGTCCGGCGGTGGAGGTTTCCGGCGGCTCGGCGGCGAATACCGTCGTAGGCGTGGCAAGCCTCGGTGCGCGCGCGGCCTTCATCGGCAAGGTCAAGGACGACGAGCTCGGTCGCGTCTTTGCCCACGACATCCGCGCGGCTGGGGTCGCGTTTGCGACACCCCCGGCCTCGGCCGGCCCATCGACAGCGCGCTGCTACGTGCTGGTCACGCCCGACGGCGAGCGCACGATGAACACCTATCTCGGCGCCGCCCAGGATTTGCACCCCAACGACATCGACGAAGACGCCATTGCTGCCGCTCAGATTGTCTACCTCGAGGGCTATCTCTGGGATCCGCCGCGCGCCAAGGAAGCCTTCCTCAAGGCGGCGAAGATCGCACACGAGGCCGAGCGCGATGTTGCTCTCACGCTTTCGGATGCGTTCTGCGTTGATCGTTATCGGCCGGAATTCCTGGATCTGATCCGCGCGGGCACCGTAGACCTCGTCTTCGCCAACGAGCGCGAGCTGCACAGCCTGTACGAGACGGCCGATTTCGACACCGCGCTCCATGCGCTGCAGAAAGATGCGCGCCTAGCCGTGATCACCCGCAGCGAAAAGGGTTGCCTGATCGTGACGCGTGAACAGACCGAGGCGGTTACGGCGAGTCCGGTGGAGCGCGTGGTCGATGCCACCGGTGCCGGCGACCTTTTCGCCGCGGGCTTTCTGGCCGGCCTGTCGCGCGGCGCCGACTACCGCAATGCTGCGCGCCTTGGGGCATTGGTGGCCGCCGAAGTGATCCAACATCTCGGTGCGCGACCGGAGACGTCGCTTAAGGCCTTGGCGCAGGAGAACGGCTTCGATCTTTGAAACCTGCGAAAGGCGCTGACTTGGCCTGCGGTCTTGGCTGCAAAGGCGTGGAAACGACCGCGTCCTGAATTCCTAGGCAGGGGGAGCGCGGGCATACAGCGCGGGAGCTTGTCCACAGCGATTCACAGAAATCAGTGCCGGGCGCGGCGCTGTCTCGGAACTGTCGTGCTGATCCGTCATTGGTGGCGGCAAGTTCCAGGAGAGTTGTTGTTCCCGAGGAGGATTGCGATGGGATCGTTCGCGGATGATCTCCCCAGCCGGTTCCCAGTCGGCACCCGTTACGTGGTGGAGGGGCGCGGTGGAGGCCGAGGGCGTCTTCGCATCCATTTGCGATATCTCGAGTTTCCCGACGGCCGACATGTGGAACTGCCAGTCGACCTGGCGCGGCGGAAGCGCTCGCACCGCCGCCGCTCCGCGGCGCGGGCGGCCGTCCGAAAATAATTCCACGAACAGGAACCGCGGGCCCGCCTGCGCGTTGAACCGCCAACGCCGGGTGGAGTGCCCCCCAGCCCCCAACCCCTCACCCATCCGGCGAGAGACCCTGGCCCGCGTTAGGTGCCGGGGTCTTCCTTTGTGGACCGTTGTGCACAATCGCCAGCGAGAAGTTGGACGCACCGCTTGCGATGAGATGCGCGAGCGCGCTACCCATGCGGGGCTCGCGTCGGCGCCGGGTTGGCGGACCTCTCCCTTCGGGACGAAACCCGGCGCGCTTCTTTGATCTAAATTGTGGTCGCAACGCGTTGTGACTTAAGACGCGCGATCGCTGACCCGCCCTACCACCAGATCGTCTCGGTGCACCATCTCGGCGCGGCCGGCGAAGCCGAGGATCGCGACAATATCTGCGGAGGGGCGACCCTTGATCTTCAGTGCATCCTGGGAGTCGTAGGCGACCAGCCCACGACCAACGTCGCTGCCGTCCGGCCCGCGGATAACGACGGCGTCGCCGCGCGCGAAGCTGCCGTCAACTTGGATGACGCCTGCAGGCAGCAGGCTCTTGCCGCTGCGCAGGGCCGCGACCGCGCCGGCATCGATCGTCAACACCCCCTTGGGCTCGAGGGACCCCGCGATCCATTTTTTTCGCGCGGTGATCGGATTGGCGGGGGTGAGAAACCAGGTGCAGCGCGCGCCGCCGGCGATCGCCGCGAGTGGATGCGCGACGCGACCGGATGCAATCACCATGTGCGTGCCGCCATGGGTGGCGATCTTGGCGGCTTCGATTTTGGTCTGCATGCCGCCGCGCGACAGTTCGGAGCCGGCCGCGCCAGCCATTGCTTCGATCCCAGGCGTGATGCACTCCACCAGCGGCACCAGCTTGGCTTTGGGATTGTCGGCGGGCGGCGCGTCGTAGAGGCCATCGATGTCCGAGAGCAGCACCAGCAGATCCGCACTTGTCATGGTGGCGACGCGCGCGGCGAGCCGGTCGTTGTCGCCATAGCGGATTTCGTTGGTTGCGACCGTATCGTTCTCGTTGATCACCGGAACCGCCCGCCATTCGAGCAATTTGTCTATCGTTGAGCGCGCATTGAGATAGCGGCGGCGCTCCTCGGTGTCCTGCAGCGTGACCAAGACCTGCCCGGCCGTGATCCCGTGCCGGCCGAGCACCTCCGACCACGTGCGCGCCAGTGCGATTTGGCCGACGGCGGCGGCCGCCTGGCTATCCTCGAGCTTGAGCGGTCCAGCCGGCAGCTTGAGCACGGCGCGGCCGAATGAGATTGCTCCCGAGGAGACGACGAGTACGTCGCGCTTGTTTCGATGCAGCTTGGCAATATCCTCTGCAAGCGATGAGAGCCAGCTGTCATGCAATCGCCCGCCGTCGCTGTCGACCAGCAGCGAGGAGCCGACCTTCACCACCAACCGGCGGAAGTCCGTGAGGGAAGGCGCTTTGCGGGACATGATGCGAGATTTCGTCTGAACAGCGGCAGGCGACAACCATTGTCGCGCTGGTGCGTTGTTTAGCATGCGTCCTCGGGTCTGCGTAACAGCATGAGCAAGGCTTTCATCGGCGCCTCCGGCTGGACCTACGATGGTTGGCGCGGGCGCTTCTATCTCGAGACTCTGCGCAAGAGCGATTGGCTCGCCTGGTACGCCAGCCAGTTTCGGACCACCGAGATCAACGGTTCGTTCTACCGCACCCCGTCGCTCGATGCGGTGCGGACGTGGCACCAGCCGATGCACGAAGGCTGATGGACATGCTCAAAATCGATCGCAGCTGACGAGGCGCGGCCGCGAGGCGGTCGTTCAGCTTAGCTGCGCGGATGCCACGCTCCAGCAGCGGTCGGTGGTCGTGCTCGGTCCCGATCGATGATCCTCGATAACGCGCGCAAGACGTCGGGAACGCCGGCACCGGTCGCGGCTGAAACGACGAGCGGCTTCCTCGCGGCAGCGCGTTTTAGCCGTGCGCTCTGCTGTTTCAGCTGCTCTGGCGTCAGCGCATCGGCCTTGTTCAGCGCCACCACCTCGGGCTTGTCGGCGAGCCCCTGGCCATACGCTTCAAGCTCCGCCCGCACGGTCTTGTAGGCGAGCCCCGCGTCCGCGATGGTGCCGTCGACAATGTGTAACAGCACGCGGCAGCGCTCGACGTGGCCGAGGAAACGGTCGCCGAGCCCGGTGCCCTCATGCGCCCCCTCGATGAGACCGGGAATATCTGCGAGCACGAATTCGCGGCCGTCGATCTCGACCACGCCGAGTTGGGGGTGCAGCGTCGTGAAGGGATAATCGGCGATCTTCGGCTTGGCCGCGCTGACCGCCGCAAGGAAGGTCGATTTGCCTGCGTTGGGCAGTCCGACGATACCCGCATCCGCAATGAGCTTGAGGCGCAGCCGGATCGTGAACTCCTCGCCGGGTTGGCCGGGATTGGCATGGCGCGGCGCCCGGTTGGTCGAGCTCTTGAAATGGGCGTTGCCGAAACCGCCGTTGCCCCCGCGCGCGACCACCGCCCGCTGACCCACTTGGGTCAGATCAGCGAGCAGGGTTTTGCCGTCTTCCTCGTAGACCTGTGTTCCGGCCGGCACCTTCAGCACGATATCGTCGCCGCTCGCGCCGTGGCGGTCCTTGCCCATGCCGGCGTGACCGTTCTTGGCCCTAAAGTGCTGCTGGTAGCGGTAGTCTATGAGTGTGTTGAGACCATCGACCGCCTCTACGATTACGTCGCCGCCCTTGCCCCCGTCGCCGCCGTTCGGTCCGCCGAACTCGATAAATTTCTCGCGCCGGAACGACACGCAGCCGTTCCCGCCGCCACCCGAGCGCACGTAGACCTTGGCTTCATCGAGGAATTTCATGACGCTCGATATGCGACAGCGGGCGCAAAAATACGAGAGCCCGCGCGGACATCTGCCCACGCGGCGCAGTAAAATTCAGCGATAGGATTTAGGTAACCGAGGAGTATCCGTCGGGAGGGGCCAGGGCGGGCCATGCCTCACTGATGCGGCCCAATAGGCCGCTCCCGACGTCACCGTTCGCCTAGTCCGCCGCTACGCCTCGGCCCGAACGCTGCCGCGGCGATCATCGCGGCCAAAGTAACCCGGGGGCATTGCACCTCCTCGGTTGCCGTGGTCACCCCGACAGTGACCCGTACACACAATGATCCTGGTGATCATGGACACAGCTGTCAATGGGCGCTCGGCAGCCGACGTTCAAATCATGTGTCATCCGGTTCCAATCCTCACACGAGCCGTCCGTCTCGAAGGGGGACGCGTCGCTTTCGGAAGGCTTGGGACGCAATCCGACTCATCATCGCACGGGTCTTCACCCAAAAACGAAGAGGGAGCCGGAATCCCGTCTCCCTCTTGGTACGCCCGTGTGGCTCCACCGGTTTGGATGGGAACGGCAGGCCTCTATGAAGTGTAGCGTCTATTCGGCCGCAGCCTCTGTCGGCGGTAGAACCGATACGAACATGCGGCCCTTGGCTTTGGTACGAAATTCGACGCGCCCGTTGATCAGCGCGAACAAGGTATGATCCTTCGCCAAACCGACGTTGGCGCCCGGGTGCCACTTGGTGCCGCGTTGACGCGCAATGATGTTGCCGGCGAGCACTTGCTCGCCGCCGAAAATTTTCAGGCCGAGCCGCTGACTATGCGAGTCGCGGCCGTTGCGGGATGATCCGCCTGCTTTCTTGTGGGCCATGGCTTCAGGTCCTTACGGTCGCTGGCTATGTAATCAAACTTTGTGACGAAATCATCCCTTCTTCTTGCCTTTCCCGCCCGATTTCGGCTTGTCGGCCTTCTTTGCGGGGGATTTGGAAGGTTTTTTGGCGGCCTTGCCCTCGGCTCGCGTTTTGGCCTGTACCTTGGGTTTCCGCACCTCGGCCTCGGCAGGTTCGGTTGCCTCAACTGGCGCTGCGGCGACCGGCTTCCGCTCGCGTTTGGGGCGCGCGGTTTGGCTTGGCTTTGCCCCGTCAGTGAGGATTTCGGTTACGCGCACAAGGGTAAATTCTTGCCGGTGCCCGCGCTTCCTACGTGAATTCTTCCGGCGGCGCTTCTTGAACGCGATGATCTTTGGCCCGCGGCCTTGCTCCAGCACCTCGGCGGCGACCGAAGCGCCGGAAATCGTGGGTTGACCCAGCGTGATGCTATCGCCGCCGACCACCAACACCTCGCCGAACTGCACGATCTCGCCGGGATTGCCCTTGACCTTCTCGACCTTGATCACGTCCTCGGCGGCGACGCGGTATTGCTTGCCGCCGGTTCTGATGACTGCGAACATTGGTGCGTCCTCGTGGTCGATTCCGGTGCTCG
>WNGD01000565.1_pt1 | contig 39629 bp, 33 predicted proteins | sample 5400671 | NCBI WGS metagenome assembly WNGD01 (sample SAMN13153369, study PRJNA577476) | soil metagenome | isolation source: 40 cm soil or saprolite under grassland replicate 2 | place: USA:California | collected 2016-06-15 | reverse complement strand
CGAAAGCCACAAACTGCACCTTCGGATTCTTCTTCCCCAATACTTTCGTTATCGCCGCCGTCAACGTCGTCTTACCGTGATCCACGTGCCCTATCGTCCCGATGTTCACGTGCGGCTTGCTGCGATCAAATTTTTCTTTGCTCATCTCGTCTCTTCCTCATGTGGCACAGACTTCAATCTGTGTTCTGAGTTGTTATCTAATTCCAAACGCACAGACTGCAGTCCGTGACGCTATTTCGCTACGCCCTGCACCTTTGCGATTACTTCTTCAGCAATGTTCTTTGGGGCCTGATCGTAGCGCTCGAAGTGCATGGACGAAGTTGCCCGTCCCTGAGTGGCTGAGCGAAGGTCGGTTGTGTACCCGAACATCTCCGACAGCGGCACAAACGCTGTGATCATTTGCACGCCGCCGGTACGCGGCTCCATCTTCTCGATCTGGCCACGGCGCCGGTTCAGATCGCCATTGACGGCGCCCATGTAGTCCTCGGGCGTGACCACTTCAATGCGCATGATCGGTTCCAGCAAAACCGGCTTGGCCTTTTTCAATGCATCCTGAAATGCCAGCGAACCGGCAATGTGGAACGAGCGTTCGTCGGAATCAACTTCGTGATAGGAACCGTCCAGCAGGCGGACCTTAATATCCACCAGCTCGTAGCCCGCCAGAAAACCGCGCTCCATGGCGTCCTTGATTCCCTGCTCGGTGGGCTTGATGAACTCGCGTGGAATTGCGCCCCCGGTGATCTCGTTTTCGAACACAAACCCTTCGCCCGGCGCCGGCTCGATTTCCAGCTCAACGTGCCCAAACTGTCCACGTCCACCCGTCTGCTTCTTAAAGATTTCTTTACCCGGGGCGGCCTGCGTGATCGTCTCGCGATAAGCCACTTGCGGCTTGCCAACGTTCGCTTCGACACCAAACTCGCGTTTCATGCGATCGACGATAATCTCCAGATGCAGCTCGCCCATGCCGGCAATGATTGTCTGGCCCGTTTCATGATCAGTCGAAACATTAAACGAAGGATCTTCCTGGGCCAGGCGATTCAAAGCGACGCCCAGCTTGTCCTGGTCGGCACGCGTTTTCGGCTCGACAGCCACGCGAATAACCGGAGCGGGAAACTCCATCCGCTCGAGTATGATCGGCTTGCTCTCATCGCAAACCGTGTCGCCGGTAGTGACTTGCCTCATGCCGCCAATGGCGATGATTTCTCCCGCGCTTGCGACCTCAATGTCTTCCCGCTTATTCGCGTGCATCCGCATTAGGCGACCAACGCGTTCTCTCGTGTCTTTGATCGGGTTATAAGCATAGGAACCAGCTTTGATTGTGCCGCTGTAAATGCGCACAAACGAAAGTTGACCCAGATGCTTATCCGCCATGATCTTGAAAACCAGGCCACTGAAGGGCGCGCTGGCTTCCGCCGGGCGCTGCTCAATATTGCCGTTTTTCGGATTGGTGCCGTCGACCGGCGGAATGTCCAGTGGCGAAGGCAGATAGTCCACGACCGCATCCAGAAGCGTCTGCACGCCTTTGTTCTTGAACGCCGAGCCGGTCACCACCGGGACGAGTTTCAGCTCCAGGCATCCTTTGCGAAGCGCGGCCCGAATTTCGTCTTCACTAATCTTTTCGCCCTCGATGTACTTGTGCATCAAGGCGTCGTCGACGGTCGCTGCGGCCTCGATCAGCTTTTCGCGAGCAGCCGCAGCCGCAGCTTGCAGATCGGCAGGCACCTCTGCGGTTTCATATTCCGAGCCCTTGCTCTCGTCGTTCCAGATCAAGCCCTTCATCGTGATGACATCGATGACGCCTATAAATTTATCTTCAAGGCCGATGGGAATCTGTATGGCTACGGGATTTGCGCCCAGGCGAGTAATGATCGATTCAAACGACCTATCAAACGATGCGCCGGCGCGATCCAGCTTGTTGATGAAGCATATGCGCGGGACGCCGTATTTATCGGCCTGGCGCCATACTGTTTCCGACTGCGGCTCAACTCCAGCCACACCGTCGAACACAGCGACCGCGCCATCGAGCACGCGCAGACTGCGCTCAACTTCCATCGTGAAGTCCACATGGCCGGGTGTGTCGATGATGTTGATGCGGTAGTCTTCGCCATTTCTTTCCCAGAAGCATGTGGTAGCGGCGCTGGTGATGGTGATGCCACGCTCCTGTTCCTGCTCCATCCAGTCCATCGTCGCCGTGCCCTCGTGCACCTCGCCGATCTTGTGCGAGACGCCCGTGTAATAAAGGACACGTTCGGTGGTGGTGGTCTTACCAGCATCGATGTGGGCCATGATGCCGATATTCCGGAACTTGTTTAGGTCGTGCTTAACCATCTTTCAGTAAGGCAAAAGTAAAAAGGTAAAAGGCAAAACGCGAGCCACCCACTTTTTCCTTTTTCCTTTTTCCTTTTTACTTGTCGCCTACCACTTGTAATGCGCAAACGCTTTATTGGCATCCGCCATCCGGTGCGTGTCTTCCTTCTTCTTTACTGCGTTGCCGCGATTGTTTGCCGCATCCAGCAGTTCCGACGCTAACCTGTCGGTCATCGTCTTTTCGCCGCGCGCGCGCGCGTATTGCACAATCCAACGAATCGCCAGGGCCCCGCGCCGTTCCTGATGAACTTCGAGCGGGACCTGATACGTCGAGCCGCCCACGCGGCGCGATTTCACTTCAACAGTCGGCCGCACATTGTCGATCGCGCGCTTGAAAACCTTCAGCGGCTCGTCGCCGGTCTTTTCACCAAGCTGCTTTAAGGCGTCATAAAAGATACTTTCGGCCCGTGATTTCTTGCCGCCCCACATGACTCCATTGATGAACTTTGTCACCAGCGGACTGTTGTAGACCGGATCCGGCAGTACATCGCGTCTTTGAGCAACTCTTCGTCTTGGCATATTCAGGTGTCAGCTATCAGGTGTTAATTTCCGCAGTGCCACTATTTCTTCCCAGCTCCGCCACTCGTCTTGGGCCGCTTTGTGCCGTACTTCGAACGCCCCTGCTTGCGATCGGCAACGCCCACCGAATCGAGCGTGCCGCGAATAACGTGGTACCGCACGCCGGGCAAATCCTTAACACGTCCGCCGCGAATCAGAACAATCGAGTGCTCCTGGAGATTGTGCCCCACCCCGGGGATGTAGGTAGTTACCTCAATTCCATTTGTCAGGCGCACGCGCGCAACCTTACGCAAAGCTGAATTCGGCTTCTTGGGTGTCTGCGTATAGACGCGCGTGCAAACGCCGCGCTTCTGTGGCGACTCCTGCAGCGCCGGGCTCGCCGTCTTGTACTTCACGGCCTGGCGGCCCTTGCGAACTAACTGATTTATCGTCGGCACTTTGTTTTCCTTAAAACTAACGCGCTCTTAGTTTCAAAGCGCAAAAGGGCCTTACCTGCCTCTTTCCGGAACAAACGGCTGTCCGGCAGTCAGCGCAGGCAACTGCCCTGCATATTGATTTGATTCAGGGATGTTCTGGCTTCGCTCGCAGGCGGGCGTGGATAGTGGCTTCCCTAAAGCCGATTTTTCTGTGGCGTCGCATTCTGACGAGTCGGCATTTAGCCGTTTCGCGGGCTCGTCGCGGGACCGTCCGGCTTTTCGGCCACAGAGGGTGCGCGAGCATTTACGCCACAATAATTATCAAACGACTGTCCTCAACTGACGAACAGCCGGGCAACGCCTCCACACCGACAGAACCTACTGGACGTTGCACTATGGAAATCAGACCATAAGTCCGAAACTTGAGACTATAGCGACGGCTCTAATTTGTGTCAAGGCGCGAAGGTTTGTAACGCAAACTGTTAGTTCGCGGGCCTCAGAAGATTCTCCTGGCGAGAAAAAGGATGCCGACGATAGCGCCGCCCAGCAGCAGGACGAGGAAAATGATAAAACTGACGATCGCCAGCTTGAACTTTGTGTATCGACCTTTGTCGGGCGGAGCCAATGAGCCCTGCGGAAAATACGGTGGTGGTGTGTATGTTGCCATTTTGGTCTTCTCAATATGGCACAAAACGATCACAGACCAAAGTCTGCGTGCCGCTCAATTAGGCGTAGTTGCTGGCGGGGTCGGGCCTTCCTTCTGCTTCTTCAACTCGTCTGTCTGCTGCTTTTTTTGCAGGTCTTCCTGGTGCTTCTTTCCATCGCGAACTCGTTTCGCTCCCTCGCGCGCCTCGTCCAGCGCGTCATTAGCGCGATAGTAATTAGGATCGAGATCGACTGCCTTTTGCAGCGCAGTTGTCGCCTCGCTGTATTGCGCCAACTTAATCTGAGTGGCGCCGAGCTCGTAAAACATTTCCGGATCTTCGGGTTGCAGCCGGACGGCCTGTTTGTACGCGCGCACCGCGTCCTCGTATTGATGAAGATACCGGTATGATTCACCGAGATTGAAAAACGCATTAGCGTCCTTTGGATTCTCCTGCACGAATTTCTTGTACAGCTCGATGGCTTTCTTGTACGCCTCGTCCGACTCTTTCTTTTGATCCAGTACAGCGCGGGCCAGTCCCAGCCGGTAATATGCCTCGGCAAATTCCGGGTTTAGCTCGATTGCGTGTTGATAGGCAACTATGGCCTCTTTCTCCTGATCGTTTTCATAAAGCTGGTTACCCTGTCCCAGGTAAACCCGGGCCTCGGTACGTGCTCTTTCGCGTTCAGCGGCATTCGAGCCGTTGTAGGCGGGCGCCGACGTAGTGTTTCCTGAATTGTTTTCGGTGGTCGAAGCTTGGCGCTTGCACCCACCCAGAAAGACGGAGAGAACCACCAAACCTGTAATCAACAAAAAGTTTTTCATTGAACCGGACTGAATCAGTAGAAACCTGGTTGGGAGCAGACCTGATCTACGACACTTGGCGCTGCGGAGTCAAATGTACCCGGGTAACCCAGCGGGGAAACTGCGCCCGCAAAACATTGAATTCCAGCCGACTTGGAGGCATATTTGGTCGCATAACAACTCGGAAGCGAAGGTTAATTGACCGTTTTCAGGTAATGATTTGTCCGTAATTCGTCTGGGGTAGTGCCGCTGGATGTAACGCAAGCTGTTAGCTTGCGCAAAAACGGTAGTGTCCGATGGTGGGAACGATCACGAAGTACCTTAGTGCGATTTCGTGAATCGGTTACTTATTTTTTAAGATCAGGACACCGCACGCAAACTAACAGTTTGCGTTACAAGAACACAAAAGGAGTCAGCAAATGTTTCGTCCAAACCATCTCTGGTACAGCCTCGCCATAGTGTTGGCGCTAGCCGCATTTGTCGGTGTCACCGTGCAGGCCCAGAAGCGCCGCCTGCGATCTGTCTCGAGCGGTCCGCCGTTTCTGGAGTTGTCCGCGAATCCATCCGCAGTCCGCCTATGCGCGGGCGAAGGCTCCACGGTCAAACTTCTGGCGCGGGCAACGTCGCAAAGTGGAGCCGTCCTGCGCTACCGGTGGGCCACCGAAGGAGGTCGTCTGACAGGAGACGGTGCGAACACAACCTGGGATCTTTCCGGGATGCAGCCGGGCGTTTATCGCGCCACTGTGGAAGTTGATAGCGGCACCGATAACACCTGTGCCGCGTTCTCATCCGCCGCTGTGGCGGTAACCGAATGCGCAGCGCCCCTGTGCCCCAACGTCACAATTAGCTGCCCCGACAGTGTCATTGCGGATCAGCCCATCACCTTTACCGCAAGCGTGGCTGGCGGCGCCGGACAAACGAATCCAACTTATAACTGGACCACCACAGCCGGCCGCATCATCGATGGCCAGGGCACGCGAAGCATCACGGTCGACACCGCAGGCCTGGCCGGCCAATCGATAGCGGCCACTTTGAATGTTCGGGCAAACGGTTTGGATTGTCCCGCTAGCTGTACAGTTCAGCTTCCGGTTCCTAAATTGGATTGCCGGAAGTTCGATGAGTTTCCCAACCTCCCGCGCAATGAAGAAAAAGCGCGCCTTGATAATTTCGCCATCGACCTCCAGAACGCTCCCGGGGACAGGGCTTATGTAGTCGTTTATCCGGGACGGGGAAATCGTGCGGGAGAGGCCGAGCAACGTATGGCCCGGGTGGTTGATTACCTGGTCACCTATCGAGGCGTTGATGCCGGCAGGATCGTTAAGCTGGTTGGTCCAGCCAGAGACACGTTAACGGTCTCGCTGTGGAGCTGTCCGCCGGGCGCAAGACCACCTGAGCTCATTCGGTAATTCACATCACGGTGAAAAAGACTTCGCCTGAGGGTTGTTTGCGCATTGTCCGCGCCCTTTGCGCGATTGCCTTCGCCGTCATTGCAGTTAAGAACCTATTTCACTGAAGTCAACTTCCACTCATCACCTGCCGGAAGGCCGCGAGAAACGATTCCATTTCCGCTCGCTTTCCAATCGTCACGCGCATGTGATTTGGCAGCGCCGGAAAGACACGACCAACTTCGACGTTGCGCTGCTTCATCGCGGCTATAACTGGCCCTACCGGGCGGCGCAGATCGATCATCAGAAAATTAGCCTGCGAAGGAATGCGATGATAACCGAGCGCGTCGAGCTCGCCGTAGAGGTATCTCTTCGTCTCACTGTTCAGCTGCCGCCCATTCGCGACCTGGTCGGCATCGTTCAGGCTGGCAACCGCCGCTGCCAGCGCCATGATGTTGACGCTGTCCCAGGTCTGATGAGATCGCAGACGCTCAATCACTTCCGGTCGCGCTACGCAATAACCGCAACGCAATCCCGCCATGCCAAAGATTTTGGAGAACGTGCGCGCCACGATCAAATTCGGATACTGCTTCACCACCGGAATCACGCTCTCGTAATCGTTCGATTCCACATAATGATGATACGCCTCGTCGATCAGAATTACGGTCTCGCCTGGCGCCCTGGACAGGAACTCACGAATCTCGTCCTTAGGCGTGATGCTCGCCGTAGGGTTGTTGGGATTGCAGATATAGATCAAGCCGGTCCCCTTTGCCGCTACAAGCATCTTTGCAAGGTCATGCCTGTAATCTCGCGTTAGTGGCACTTTGACGACTTGTGCACCGCTCACGTTTGCGTGACGGACGATTGCTTCGAAGGTCGGATCAGCTACGACCAGCTTTCCTGATGCCAACACGGCTGCATTCTTTGCTGGAATAATTTGTGCTGTTCTCGACGGGCCCGTAAAAGCCGCAGCACATACTTTCAGGATTTCGCCGGAGCCATTCCCGAGCAGAATTTGATTAGTACTTACGCCGTTGAGCTTTGCCAGTTTTTCGACGAGGACGTCAACGTGTTCGTCCGGGTATCGCCATGCGAGACCGAACGCATCGGTCATGGCCTTCAACGCAGCCGGCGATGGCCCATAAGGATTTTCATTGGAGCTCAAGCGCACGATGCTTATTGTTGGATTCGTGCCTGCAATTCCGCTCAGCGCAGGCGAAACATCGCCCGTCGCTGAGCGTAGTACTGATTCGGCAATCGCCGTTCCAGGGACCACTGCTGCGCAGGCGGCGCCTGCGCCAAGCAGTTGTGCAAATCTTCGTCGCGAGAAAACAATGTTGGTGTTTGTCATGACCATCTCCTTTTTAAGCTACGCATTGCGAAACTCTCAGGAAGCGAACGGCGCTGTTGATTGGATCCCAATGATCGCAAACTTCAGTCTCATGAATGGCGGAAAGTATATCCAGCGGCGTCTGGATTGGCGAGATATTCTTAGGCTGGCGATATACTCGAAAACTCAAACCAGAAAAGGCCCATATGTTCATCGCGAGAGAGGATGGCTGCACTGTTGGCACACTGACTAAGGCTGCCCGCTGCCTGCTGCCTGCCTTTTTTCCGTAACCTTTCCGCTGCTCGTCAGTTTATATAATCGGAAGATGGCGGTTGAGGACCAATCTTGACGAGTCGCATAGACGACCCAAACGAACGGCTCCTGATCGAGGCGGCACAGAAAGACCCGAGCCGTTTTGCGGAGCTTTACGAGCTCCATTTTGAGCGCGTGTACGCCTATATCGCGCGACGCATGCCCGACCGCGCGTCGGCCCAGGACCTGACCTCTCATGTCTTCCATCAGGCATTGGCGAATCTCGGCAAATTCAAATGGCGCGGCGCACCTTTCGCAGCCTGGCTGTTTCGCATCGGGGCAAACGCAATCGCCGATCATGCAAGACGCGCGACGCGGGAGCTTTCCAATCCAGATGACTCCAGTCCGCCTCGGTTTGCGGCAGGAGATGTGATTTATGTAGAAGAAGTCGAACGCAGCGCTCGGTTGTTCAGGTTGATACGTCAACTTCCCGAGGATCAACGGCGCGTCATTCAGTCGCGATTCGCGGAGGAGAAGAGCATAAGAGAAATCGCGAATGAACTCGGGCGCACGGAAGGCGCCGTCAAGCAGTTACAGTTCCGCGCGTTGCAGACTTTGCGCTCGCGCATGTTGGAGTAAAGAGCAAAAAGATGTCTGAGCAGTTGCTAATAGAAAACCTGGACCAGGCAGTGGAGACGATGCTGTCCAGCGATCCGGTGAGGCTTGTTCTCGCCGATGCCATGCTGCTGGACCTGTTGTCCGTGGTTGAAGATTTGCGCCGGTCGCCACGCGAAAGTTTCCGCACCCAACTCAAAGAAGAATTAAGGAGAGAAGCCATGACAACCGAAGCACAACGAGCCAAAGAACAAAAGCCAGCCCAACACCCTCGCGAAGGCTATGGCTCCATCACGCCTTACCTGACCGTCGAACGCGCCGAAGACCTGGTGGAATTTGTGAAGCACGCATTCGGCGCGGTTGAAGTGTTTCGCACCACCGGATCAGCCGGCGGAATGCATGCCGAAGTTACCATAGGTGATTCAAGGTTGATGATCGGCGGCATGCCGGGAGTTACAGAGATTCCCACGGCGCTTCATCTTTACGTGCCGGATGCTGATGCCGTCTATCAACGGGCCATGGAGGCCGGGGCCGCATCGCTGGAGGAGCCGGTGGATCAGTTTTACGGTGACCGAGAAGCCGGCGTAAAGGATCCCACCGGCAACGTCTGGTGGATCGCGACGCACAAGCTTGGACCCGCCGGCACTCACGTGCCCGAAGGCCTGCGCGCGGTTACGCCTTTCCTGCATCCCGTGGACGCCCCGAAGTTAATCGACTTTATGAAAGAGGCTTTCGCCGCGGAAGAGATTTCGCGCTATCAATCACCGGATGGAGTGATCCAACACGCGACGGTGCGCATCGGGAACTCGATGATCGAGATGGGTGAAGCGCACGGCGAGGCGCAGCCGATGCCGCCTGCGCTTTACATGTACGTCAAGGACCTTGACGCGAGCTACGAGCGCGCGCTGAAAGCCGGCGCCACTTCATTGCAGCCGCCCACGGATCAGGCGTATGGCGATCGCACTGCATGGGTGAAAGATGCCTGGGACATCACGTGGTACCTGGCGACGCCGAAGAATCAGTAAGCGGTAAGCGGTAAGCGGTAAGCAGTAAATAGCCATAGACCTGGAATACTTCCGGACTTAGAATTCCCGCAGTCAGGAAGGGGGCATGCCCCCGCAGTTTTTCTTTCTGTAAAATTTGCGAAATCTGTGGACCCTCTTTACTATTCCTTAATCACGAATTACGATTTACTCATGAGTACTGAATTAGGCCGCCCCCAATCAACCGAAGCCGCGCCTTATTACTCGAAGTACATCGATCTCGTGCCCACGGACGACGTAGTCGCCGAACTCGAAACTCAGTTGGACCAGACGCTCGACTTCCTGTCCGCCATCTCTGAAGAGAAATCGCTCCATCGCTATGCCCCGGACAAGTGGTCCATACGCGAGGTGCTCAGTCACATGAACGACTGCGAGCGCGTTTTCGTTTTCCGCGCGTTCTGGTTTGCGCGCGGTTTCACCGATCCGCTCCCCAGCTTCGATCAGGAAGTCTGCGTTGCCGCTGCGAAGGCCAACCAGATTTCCTGGGCCAGCCATATGGAAGAGTTCCGCGTGCTTCGTCTGGCTTCTCTGTCCTTCTTCCGCAACCTGCCCGTAGAAGCCTGGGAGCGCACAGGCGTCGCCAGCGATAACTCCTTCACTGTCCGCGCGCTAGCTTACATCCTGGCCGGGCACGTCACCCACCATACCGCCGTCATCCGCGATAGATATTTGTAACGCAAACTGTCAGTTTGCCCGTCTCTTGCCATGTGCTCTTGCGGCGCCTTTTCCGCTAAGTGAGGCAAGCCGTTTAGTTAGCAGTGTAAGGGACAACCAGGGCTGCAAAACCTCTTGTCCCTTCTGCTTAATCTGTGTAATCTGTTCACCTGCGGATCTCACCGCGGCGTCGCTACCGACCACCGCTTTACCGCCTGCGCCCCAACTTACAATCTGATGTCAGGAGGCCTGTGATGAAACGGTGTCCACAGTGTGATTTTGTTTATGAGGACGACCAGAGTTTCTGCGATATGGATGGGAGCGAACTCTTCCACGCCGCTCAAACACTGCCGCTGCCTCCCCTGGAACGCGTAGCGCCTGAAATGGCAAGCATTGTCACCGATCCGGCAAGCGTCGCGCCAGAACCGGTGAGCGTTGTGACGAAACCGGCAAGCAAGCCGGCGAAGTCCAAACGAAAGTCTAAAGGAAAAAGCTCCGCCGTTACGGCGATCGCCGCTGTCGCTTTACTGGCAGTTCTTTTCATGGTCTATTACGCCATCACGCACCGGTCGCGACCAGGCAGGTCGAATCAATTAGTGGCACACGCGATTGCGCCGCAACAGCCGGCTCCGCAACTCGAACCCGCTCCGGCTCTCGCGGAGCTTCCCTCGCCAGACACATCTTCATCACCGGATCTGACGCCACCCTCGCCAACGGAAAAGCCTTCGACTCCGGTCCGCCTGCCTTCAAGTCCTGTTTCTGCGGGTGGCGGAAACGGTCGTGGTCCGGTCGTTATTCGGCTGAATAATGGCGCCGCAATCAAAGCGGACGAGGCCTGGGAAAAACGAGAAGGAATCTGGTATCGACAGGGCAGCGTTGTGACTCTTATCAGGCGCGATCGCGCCAGGACGATTGAACGCGCCGAGCCTGTTCGACCAGCCGCCGTCAGAGCTGAAGTGAAAAAGCAGAACGCGGGTCCCGACACGAAGAAGGAATCCCGCGTTAGTTCGCTCCTGAAAACGACTGGACGAATATTGAAGAAGCCATTCAGGCTGTAAAGTTTCAACTCCTAACATCCCACCCTTGTTATTACTGGGAGCGCGGCCGCCCTCGCCCGCAATGAGCGCGATGCGCGAAGCACAACCTGGAAACGGCCTTCCAGGTTTGGAAAAAAACTCCGCGCCTGCGGCGCGATGCGGGCGAGGGCGCCCGCGCTCCCTGTAGTTATCGAACTGCTTGACCGCTGTTCACCTCTCTTGTCTCTGCGTAATCTGCGTAATCTGCGGACTGTCTCACTCGCTTACCTCATGCACGAATATTGACTTCTCCTCTCTCTTGTCATAAAACGTCTCTCGTTCCCTCCTTGAAAATTGTTGCAGTCCCCGCAAGCAACATCTCGTGAGTGTGTCGTATGAGGCAGCACACCAGCCTGGTGCTATTCATTCTCTTCGCGCTTCTTATCTCCTCGTCTCCTTCATGCAGGCGCCGACCACCTTCTCTGGAAGCTATCGACAAAATCGATCGCCGGTCTAACCTGCCAATGATCGAACCAATCAGTCGCGATTTGGACGAGATTCGCAAGCGCGGCTCGCTCACTGTGCTAGCCCCTTACAACTCCACCACTTACTTTATCTATCAGGGCGAACCACTGGGTTATGAATACGAATTGCTTCAAGCCTTCACTAAAGATCTGGGCGTCACTCTCAAGATGATTGTTGTCACAGACCCCAGGAGTATCTTCCCTTTGCTGAACAGCGGCGACGGTGATATCGCTGCTGCGCGCCTCATCCCGACGCCAGAGGATCAGGGGGCTGTCTCTTTCACCCGCGCTCTTTACCATACCGAGCCGGTTTTGGTGCAACAGGAGCAGCCTCCTTCTGCCGCCGGTAAAGGAACTGAAAAAGCGCTCCAGCCCGGTCCTGCGGACCAGTCGCCCGAAATAGATATTCAGGCGCGGTTAATAACGCGACCCTCCCAGTTGGCAGGGCGCACAGTGGATCTTCCAGAGAAATCCCCCTACCACCGAACGCTGGTCGAGTTGTCCGACGAGATTTCCGGTGACATCAATGTCGTCGAGCTTGGTGAGAAGATCCAGGATGAAACGCTGGCCCAAAAAGTCGCGCGCGGAGAAGTCGAATTCACCGTAATGCAGAAGAACCTTGCCGAGCTGAAGGAAGCCGAGTTCAAGAACCTGAAGGTGCGTCCTGTCCTGGGACAAACCCATAGTGTCTCCTGGGCTGTCAGAAAAAACGCGCCGGAGCTGAATAGCGAACTCAATCGCTGGATCGAAGAAAAGAAGAATGGGCCGCTATTCGATAAGCTCTATCAAAAGTACTTCATCGACCGTCGCAAGTATCTGGAGCGCGTTACCAGTGAATATCTGACATCCACGACCGGTAAACTAAGCGAATACGACGCGCTCCTAAAACAGTATGCGGGCGAACTGAATTGGGACTGGCGCCTTCTGGCCTCGCAGACGTACCAGGAATCTCGCTTCAGACCGGCGGCGCGATCATGGGCCGGAGCGGCCGGTCTGCTGCAATTAATGCCGGCAACGGCGCGGCAGTTCGGCGTTCACGACGTAAACGATCCGGCTGACAATGTTCAGGGAGCGGTTAAGTTTCTGAAATGGCTACAGCAATTCTGGGCCAAACGCGTTCGCGACGAAGGCGAGCGGCTGAAGTTTATCCTGGCTTCTTACAACTGCGGACCGGGACACGTGGAGGATGCGCAACGCCTGACGGAAAAGTATGGTGGCAATCCTCAGCGTTGGGATGATGTCGCTTACTGGCTGCTGCAAAAATCAACGCAGCAATACTCTACGGATGCAGTGGTGAAGTTTGGCTTTTGCCGCGGACTTGAGCCGGTCAACTACGTGACAGGAATCCTGGAACGCTTCGATCACTATAAGCAGTTCGTGGTTAGTACTTGAGGCTTCAGACTAGAGGTTTGAGGTCCTAATTACCGCTCATTTCCCTTCCTTACTACCCAGGTCGTCATGGCGCGCATGCCCGCGACCACTGTCGTCTTGATCGGCTCAATAAACTCTCCGCCGAGCGTTGCCGTAACCCTTTGCAACATCGCTTCGTCTACCAGAAACCGATCCGACCCGTCCGGCAAATGATAACGCCTTCCCTCGATCAACCTGACCTGATCTTCGACGCCGATCGAAGAGGCCAGCCGAGCAAAGAAGATCCCGCCAGGCTTTAGGACGCGCCACATCTCATTCACCATCCCCTGCCAATGTCCCTCATCGCGCGCAAAGTGAAGGACCGCACTACTCAATACCACATCAAAGCCAGCGTCTATTCGTCTTTGGCTGCCTGCTGCATGTTGTTCGCGGTTCCCAGTCACCGGTTCCCCGTTTCGTTCTGTGTAATCCGCGTAATCTGTGGATAGTCTTACCGCTGACTCCCATGACATCCCCTCCACCGGCTCGACGCGAAAGTTATTCGCCGGCAGATGAGGTGCAAGCGAGGCGGCGAGCTGCCGCGTCTGTGCAATAGCTCCTTCCGATTCATCGACCCCGAAGACTTCATAGCCACTTCGGAAAAAATAGACGAGATTCCTACCCGATCCACACCCGGCATCAAGCACCCGCATTCCCGGAGCGAACCGCCCCTTCAAGAGTTGGTCAAAGACATAGATATCGATGCCGCCAAACCATTCCTGGAGACTGATGGAAGTTTGCATGAGCAGATGATACGCCGAAAACTAAACCATCGCTTTACTCTCCAGGCAACATTCCTGGTATCCGGTGCGCGCTTGTGGAGTGCATTTCTTAAGCCCGCAATCCTAAATTCGAAATGGCATTTACCTCGTCCTCGCTGAGCGCGTTATCTTTCCGCACTGCAGTTAGTAAGCGTATCTGGACGCTGAGATACTGCCCTTCGAAGATACGCCAGTGCGCGTTGTATTAGCGGAGCATTTGGTTGCTATCATGTTGAAGCTGGGTCGGCCCAAAGACTTCGCCCGTGTTCAAATGTTTTTGTCACAGGATGCGGTTGACCGGGAACCATTGCTGAACGTAGTCGAGCGGCACGGACTTGAAGAGAAATGGAAAGCGTTTCAGTCCAGATTCTTGTCATGAACAAATGATCTTTAACCAACCTTGTCGTGAAGAAATACCCAGACACCACAGCGTTACACCGTCGCAAAGAGGACGCGAGAAAATCCGAAGCCAAACGTCCCGTCGCTGACAAAATGGCGACTGTATCGAAACTTCGAGAAGTTGAAAAAAGACTGGCACCGGTGCGCTCTGCAAACAAATCCAGACGGGCCGCCAAACAGATCAAGATCCGCCTCAAAACCGCCTGGCTTGAAATCCGCTTTTGCTCTGTCCCTTCTTTCCCTTTGCTCTCTCCCTTCAAATTCGTAATCCGAATTTCCCATCTTCGCTCTGTGCCCTTTGCTTTCATCCCCGCCCTGCATAAAGCTCTGCATCCGTTCGAACACTGCCGGATCTTCACACTCATGGCGCTTACAAATCATTCTGTGCAGAATATCTTTCCGGAGCTGATAGATTCAGATCAGAACTCACTCTCTGAAAGAATACCGGAAGTACCAACAGCCCACGGGGGAACATTAAAGGTGAATACAAATGAGCGAAGTCAACCTCAACCTCATCGATGCTGAAAGAACCCTGCACGGGACAATCCATGGCTCAGTGGCAGACGCCACCATTGCCGCGCTGTCCGCCGAGCCCGAGACGATCCCGGAGCTAGCGGCGGCTTTGGCACGCTACATCAAGCCACTGGATGATCGGAATCCATTTCAATTGTTTAGATCGGCCGCGGAGATTAATACGGAGCGTTGGGACGCAGGAATTGTGATAATCGATCTCACAACCCGAATCGTCGCGACAGAGTCTTCTTACTCTCAGCCGCAGAATGAAGGCGAAGTCCGTTATCACGATGGCGAAAAATCTACTGATATCCCCCTGATGTACCGTCTGCCGGACGACTGGTTGTTTGTTAACTCAGTCGAGGCCTATCAATGGTCGCATGAACGGCGAAGTAAAACGCGTCTGACTAACACACCACTCGACGTTCGGAAGGTCCTTTACGGCGCTCCGTTGCTGGATTTCACTGTCAACGAATGTGGGAAGATCGAGGTTTCGCCAGATAGGGCCCTGCCAACGGATGCTGCGTCGAATGCCGGGAGCTCAATCGCAGAGGCCGGTAGCTTGCTCCCAGGCGCCGACGGTTCAGTCGCAGGTGCCGGCGGACCAAGCGAAGACGATAAAGACCCTCTTTGGAGAGAGCTCTCCGCAATTCACTCACGGTGGCTGATGACCCCACGCGAAGATCTCCGTGGCCAATCGCCCCGAGAAGTTCTGCTCGCAAAGCAGGATTTCATCGATTTTGATCTTCATACGCGCTCGCTGCAGTGGACCTGGCAGGGCGAAGGACCACCGTGCCTGTCGCAGGATTCTTTTGCTTACCGCTTTGCGGGCTTTGGCACGCACGAATGGGTCATTTACTACGATCTGGTTCGTCACCTGCTTTGGAGCGCGCTCGATAATCTCAGACAAACTTCAGATTGTCGCGACCGTGATCCCGAGATAGCCCGCCTCGAAGAGCTCAAATCCAGATGGCTTGAACAACCCCAGCCCGATTACGGTGGGCGCATCCCCGCGGTTCTGATCGACAATGAACGGAAACGGCTGCCAATCGCGCTCCGTCCACGCGACATGATCATCGATGAAGACTGCCCCACGTGTCAGATGTTTGGCGATGAAACCTCGCCTTTGGGGATGGGTGTCGGTTTTTGGGGCCTTGATGGTTCTCACATGGATGACGACTTTGTCTTTTCGTCTTTCAGAACTCGCGAGGAATGGGAAGCAGAAAACCAAAGGTGGGCGGAGTTCAGTAAAGAGTTCGACCGGAAGTGGGAAGAACGCCAGCAACGGATTGCTCGCGGCGAGCCACTCGAGCCTGATCCATACTTTGATCCCGAACCATTTGACCTGGGGCTGGATGAGTCGAATGCGTTGTCCAGCAAGTCAATCGTCTCCGACTCGCCGAATGTCGATAAGGACTCAAACGATCCCATCCAGTAACTGTTCAGAGGATTCTGCGAGTTTCTTCGCTCAATTATGGTAAGCCCGCAGTCAGGAAGGGAACTGCCCCCTCTCTTTCCTTTAGCTCTTTTGCCCTTTGCTCTTCAAATTCGAACTCCGAAATCGCCCGGCCGACGCACCTAACTTGGCGAACCTCACTTGTCGCCTCGATCCAGTCCATCTCATCCAGGACTTCATCCGGCAGCGGTGAATCAATACCCAGCCGGAGCCGCTGCCTTTGTCTGGACTCATAACCCTGCCACACTACTTCGTCTTCGTTGAAGAGCCGGGTTAGCTCTTGTGAATCTGTCATCTGATCCATGACACTCCTCATTTCTACATTCCCAACTGAAATCGCAAGGCATCAAGAATCGACTGCTTCCGATCCTCTTCGCTTATCACCCCAAAACTCTCGGTCAAACGCCGCTTATCCAGAGTTCTGATTTGGTAACAGAGTGCTATCGAATCGATCGTCAGTCCGCCGGTGTTTGCTGGTAATACCGCCTCGTTAGGATAAATGCGGCGATTAGGTTTTCTCGAAGTTATGGGGATGACGTTAACAACGGGAAGGATGTTATTGAGGGAACTATCACTGACTACGATAATCGGTCTTGTTCTTCCCTGCTCCGCCCCGACTACTGGATCAAGATTAGCCAGCCACACACTCCATTGCAAGAATTTCATGCAGGATGTTCCAAGTGGTCAGCATCCTTGAAATCTTCCATAGTGGAGTTAAGGTCCGCCAGAAAGAGTTCATCGTTCGCTGCCTGGCCCATAAACGCTATCCGGGCGTCTATGTTGGTCGGGCTATTCAGTAAAGACTCTCTGGACGCGCTTAGAACGGCAACCGCTTGTTCGCGACTCACGCTGGGAAACTGATCGAGAAACACTTCAAGGCTCTTGCCACCCTCCAGATGATCGAAAAGGTGTTTCACGGGAACACGTGTGCCCGGGAAAACAGGCGTCCCGCTCATTTTCTCGGGGTCGCGTTCGATTAGCCCTTCAATCTTCATCAGTATTCAAATCCTATCACAGGGTCCAAGCTGCGATGCAGCTCTGGCACCTGAGGCCGGTCTTTAGATCTATGCAAGAATTCCTGCTTCCCGCCTCCTGCCTCCTGCCTTTTGTCTCTGTGTAATCTGCGTAATCTGCGTAATCTGCGGACAGCCTACTGCCTCCTGCCCTTAACCAGTTTCCCAAAGTACCAAACCTCCTGATCCGCGGATCCAATCCGATCGGGCTTACTAAAAAACGCCACAATCTCATCCCCGTCTTTTAGTTCGGCAAACATCTCCGGCGTTAGGCTCAAGGTAAGCCTTCTCCCGGTGTAATCACCGCCTAGCTCATCGATAAAAACTCTCTTTCCAATCTGCAATTGCAAAGGCACATCTCTGACTGGAAACGGGCGGCTTGTCTTCAACTCGATCTGGACCAGGGGCAGGCGACTGGCTCCGATCAACCTCACGGCGTTGTGGATGCTCGCGATCTCATTGCCCTGCCCACGCTGTGCCCCTATCTGTGCTTCAGCCGCTTCGCCTTTTTGTCGCTCTTCATTCCCGGGCTTCGAGGCACGAGCCACACGCGTGATGCTGAATGAAAGATTGACCGGCGCAGCAAAGGGTGGCACGGCCTGAATGATTACAGTGGCAGGAACGGCGACCAGAGAAAGCGAAGAGCCATACACGGGCTGCGCTTCAAATGACGAGAGGGGAAACTCGAGCACGCCGGTCATGAAAGCCGAAATCTGTTTCGCGGAGATCAGACGGTTATTGTTATCCCGGAAACTTACATTGAAGTTACTGCCGTTGTTGTGCCCGTTGGCCCAGTGCAGCTCCAGCGCCACCGGCTCACAATCAGCATCACTGGCCGTCCCGCTCGCGACGCTGGCCGGCTCCCCCGCGATCCTTGGTGACTCCTTTCCTTCGCTCGCGGTCATATTTGCGCTGCGAACTGGAATCTCAATGGTTTCTCCCAATCGCCGGAATTTATACGTGCCCGAAGTTTCACCCGGCACATCAGCGCACACCTTCGGGTCAGCTTTATCCTGAGCGTAGGCATTACCCAGAAACAGCAAACACAATACGAGAAACGCGATTACATTCTTTCTCATCACTTATCCTCGTCTCTTACTAATCTTTGTGAGGTAACTCTGGCGGGGCTATAAGGATAGTAACGATAACTCGCCCTCCACGCAATAGGTAGGGCAGGCATTCCTGCCTGTCAGTCTTGTAACTCAAGCTGTTAGCTTGCGCTCGCCTTCACCGCAGATGCGCACCGGCCAAGGGAGAGGGAGGAGCGAGCCGTTGATGCGCAGCAGCGCGTGAGTTAGTTTAGCCTAGCAACATAGAGTCATAGTTGAGCGATAGAATCCGCAGATTACGCAGATTAGGTGAACGAGGGAAAGAGCGGGGCCATGCCCCCTTCCTGACTGCGCAATTCTTACTTGAGCGAAGAACATGAAGTAATTCAGTGATGAGTGAAAGAACACCTGAAGAGGAGATTCAGTTAAGCGGGCCGGCTGCAGATAGTGAGCTGCTTTCGGAAGAAGAGCCGCGCGCTGCGCTGCATGGCAAGGGGCTTTCCGAAGAACAGCGCCAAGCTATGCTGCGTGGCTGGCGGCGGATAGCGAAATCAAGAGCCCCTGCGGGCTGGGTTGCGCGCATGGCGGCAGATCCGGCGTTCCCGATAGTGTCCAGAGATACTGGGCGTTGGCGGCGACGGTACATGGTGCTTAAGTATCTTGTGCAGCGGCTGGCGCTGGGAAAGAAAGTTATGTTCATTTTCAAGTTCATCATTGCGCCGGCAGCACTGCTGGTGGTGTTAGTAGCACTTCGGATTTATACCTATGGGAACAAGGTCGTCGATGTGAATGCGGATGCGGCGATTGTGCTTGGGGCGGCGGTGTGGGGCGATGAAGTTTCGCCCGTGTTCCGGGAAAGAATAAATCATGCGCTTGAGCTGTACCGCACGGGCAAAGTAGGAAAGATTATTTTTACCGGAGGCCAGGGCAACAGGAACGAGCTGACGGAAGCTGCCGCAGCCAGGCATTATGCCATCAAGAACGGTATCCCGGAGCGCGACATTCTGATCGAAGAAAGCTCGCATACGACTTATGAAAACGTCGTCAATGCCAAACATGTGGCGGATGCAAACGGTTTGAAGAAAGTTCTGATTGTCAGCGATCCGATGCACATGAGGAGAGCCGTCACGATGGCCCGCGATGTGGGGCTGGAAGCCTATCCTTCACCGACACCAACGACCAAGTATCAGGGCTGGAGAAGTCAGCTGGTCTCGCTGGCAGATGAGACTTATCACTACCTTGGCTACCTGGCAGGGAAAGTCTTCAACTATCAACTGCCGGTGAATGAGTGAAGAAGAATTAGCCGCGGATTTTCGCGGATGAACACGGATAAGAGAAGGCAGTTCACACAAAGCAATTACTGTTACCCTGAGTTATTTGTGTTTGTCTCCACCTGCCTTGTGCTTCTTCCTATCCGTGCTCATCCGCGAAAATCTGCGGCTAATTTTCCTCCCTATCCGTAGTAAAAAGAAGATCGATGCCGGAAGCGGCGAAACGTCTGGCGGCGGATATCGACCGCGAGTCGGCTTCGCGATCCTGTGACCATTGCGCGTGTCTGATCAGCAGCGCTGATTCCATTGTGCGGCCGAGGGTCATTGCGAAGCGCCGGGCACTTGCTTCCAGGGCTATCGGATCCTGGCTTGTTTGAGATAACCAGCTCTCGGCGTGCTCGACGGCGGAGCGGGTGATGCGCACGGGCTCGGCGAGATGAGGGTTGCCGGCAGAGTTAAGGCAAATAGTGACTTGCGCCTTGAATGCTCGAAACGCGTGGGAACTTGCGGGCTCGCCTGATGAGTTATCGGCCCGGTCGCTACCCCGACTCGTCGGGGTTCTGACAGAACTCAGGGCGCGGAGGGTGTCGAGCGAAAGGACGTTGGTGGTACCTTCCCAGATGGGGAGGACCTGCGCATCGCGCAAGAGTTGAGGCAGGCCGGTGTCTTCGACATAGCCGGCCCCCCCGAAAGCTTCGAGCACTTCGCTCGCAACCACCACGGCTTGTTTGCCTGTAGTCAGTTTCATCACCGGCGTCAGCAGACGCAGCAATAGCGAGTCGTTTTCGCTAAGCTCTCCCGTCTCAGCGCGGCCGGTTAACTCCGCAACATAGAAGGCGAGGTGGAAAGCGGCTTCTGCCTCGGCGCCTAAGCCGGCCAGCGTATCCATGTGAAGAGGTTTCTCGGAGAGTGGCGCCCCGAACGCAACACGCTTGCGCGCATACTCGGCCGCGAGGGCCAGGCCTCGACGCATGAGAGCCACGGCGCTGATGCCGTTCCATAGTCGTGTGATATTCAGCAGCGGCGCGATGTTGCGAACGCCGTCGGTGGTTCCCTTCACCAGTTGCGCGGGTGTGCCCGCCAGAGTTAATTCCGCAGTCGGAACTTTGCGTGTGCCGAGCTTGTCTTTGAGGCGATTAATCTCAATGTTGCGGAGGCGTCCATCTGCGTCGCGCAATTCGACGTAGAATAGAGCCAGGCCGCGGCCGCCTGGGGGATTGCCTTCGGGGCGCGCCAGGGTCAGGGCTATTTGTGAAGTGATGGCAGAGGCGAACCACTTGTTGCCGTACAAGCTCCAGCTAAATTGCTGGTCCACTTGATCGCCGACGCCGTTCCTGACGGTCGGGCTACTGCCCCGCACGGCCACGGTTTGCGATAAGCCGACGTCTGAGCCGCCGGTTCGCTCGGTCATCCACTGGCCTGAAGTCCAAAACTCTTCCCGGTTGCGAGTGATCAGATGCGGCACAGCACGATCTATCAACGCTTGATTGCCGGAACCAAGCAGGGTCCGTGCTGCGCCGTCCGTCATCGCGAGCGGGCAACTATAGATGTCCGTTGAAGGTGTGAAAAGATAAGCGAGGGCGCATTGATGCACGCGCGACAGGCTGCCGTGTTTCTGCTCGTATGCCGTAGCCACCAGACCGTAGTCGACGGCTATGCGCTCAGCTTCGCGCCACACGGTGGTCACTTCGACGTGGTCGATGCGATTTCCCCATGCGTCCCATTGCATCAGGCCTGGCTCATTCAGCCGGTCGGCGAGCTGCATCTGGTAAAGTTCGCCGCCCGCCAACTGTCCCAGCTCAATAAGTGACGGTTCTATTTCGCGCAGCATCTCTGCGGGCAGCACGCGGGCTAAGTAGGAGTGCAGAACGCGATCATCTTCGTATTGGTTGCCGAGACTCGGCGGCGGTTGCTGGAACATGCGGGGATAGTAAATTTTGCCCTAGCCATTAGAGCATGGGCAAGCTCCTTTAGGCCATAAAAAGCAGATTTTCCATATATCCTTTGTCATTTCTCATTTTTCATTCATGAATTCAAGTCGGAGGTTGCACTTCGAGTTGAGTTCACCATTTCATTCCATTCATCACTGTTGTTAAGTTCTTCGAGATTAGCGCAATGGCAAATGAGAAATGACAAATGATACATGGAAAATCTATCTCCTCCCTCTGAGCCTCCGCCTCCTGCCCTACCTACTGCCATCGACGAACCATCTGCTCCATTCTGGTAGTAACAGCTGCGGGTAGAGCACGCAGTGCCGGCCATTCTAAACGCTGGGACGGACGCAACCTCCAGAACCAACTGATGGAGATGGACGTCTCCAGCGACTGCACCTGGTGCCACCAAAGCGCCGGTAGGTACAAAACCTCGCCGGGCTCAAGTGTGAAACTGACTGGCTTTGCCTGTTCGAACTTTGGGAACTCCCGCAGGTCGGGCTGTAGAATGTCTACCCGGCTGAGATATGAATATCGGGAAAACATGGGAAAGGGATAGAGCAATGACCCGTCGCGCGGCGCGAAAAACGTGAAGTGCTTTCGGCCCCTCACCTGGGCGAACAAACTATGTACGACGTCGTAATGCAATGGTGTCATGGCGCCGGACGAACTAAGCCAGAGCCTGCTGGGGAATTGCTCGGTGGCGCTCAGCAATGGTCCCGGGGAAATGTCCGAGGCCAAGCCCGGGAATTTTTCAATCAGCAACTTGTCCTTGAGATAGAATTTCTCGGGCCAGTTATTTGGGTGGAACACGGTGTCTGCAAACTCGGTGAAAGCCAGTTGCCGCGAAGGTCTTTGTATCGTGAGTGGAGTTCGGCATTTTGTGCCGCGTGATTCTCCGGCGAATTTCCCGGCGGCGTCCGAGTCGTCACGGTAGAGTGTGGGAAAGCGGCTCGTGGGAGAGACTTCGACATTAACCTTTGTTGTTCCCAGTATCGAGGTAAGGTAGTCGAGATTCCATTTTGAGATAGCCTTCCAGTCCTTTAACGCGCCAGTGAGAATGACGGGCCCATTTTGCGACTTAAGTCTCTGCAAGAGATCGTCGCCGGTTATTTCGACTCGCGCGATTTCAGGAGCCACAAGTTCTCCGCAATTTCTCATTAACGTTAGAGCCGAGGCAGGCCCGAACCAAGACAGGTTTTCCATATATCACTTGTCATTTCTCATTTTTCATTTACGAATTCAAGTTGAAGGTTGTACTCCGAGTTGAATCCACCGTTTTTCATTTTATTAATTCGTCGTTGTTAAAGTTGTGCTGATCAGCACAATGACAAATGAAAAATGAGAAATGTCATATGGAAAATCTGTCTTTGCTTCTGACTGTCCGCCGGCTCAACGTGTGCGTTCGCGGCGCATTCAACGTGTTCTCGGGGGCAGACTCAGGCGCGTCCGCATGCGCTGTTGCCACTGGCTGCGCTTGGTGTCCACTTCCTCGATCTGGGCCAGCGCTGCGCTCAATGTTTCACCACCCATTTGACGCATCTTCAGATAAAGCAGCGCCGAGACGATGGAAACCAGCGGCACGACGACGATATTCACGAGAGCAGTAAGTTGTTGGTAAATCTCATGCGATTTTGAACGGTTAGCCACATGTAGCCCACCTTGCCCCCTTGTGGTCACATTTATGTTGCCCAGCAGCGTGCTGATCGCCATGGGCACCAGGAACTGTAGAAGAAAAACAATTATTACTGTGCGCCACGAGCGCGAGGCCAATTCCCTCGCGCGCCGCATCGCTGCCTTCTTCTCCAGTCCTTCCATCAAGACCACTGGAGCGTAGAGCCCGTAACGCACAGCCGTGATGATGCCCGGGATGAGGAAGAGTACAAAGCCAATGGCGATGCGGAGGGTGACCCGAATACTTGTTTTCAAGAATGGCTTCCAGCGCTGTTTCAAAATGCCGAAGGCAATGCGCAGTTCCACCGGGCGCAGCGGCGCGGCAGATAATTGCGTGACGATCACGGCAGTCATACCCGAGATGGCGGAGGCGGCCACGAAGTACGCGGCCACGTGTATCAACGCAACGACTACCAGCGCAACCACCAGCGCCACCTTCGTCACAGTTAAACCTTTCGGCTGAGCCTCCACCAGGAGTTGCAGAACAATCAGCAAGACCGTGGTTATGATTACCGGGATGTGCGCCAGTAGCGACAACTTGAAGAACTTGGGAAAGTATTCGCTGTAGAGAGCGAACGCCCGGCGGTAAAGCGCGCCGACGCCTTCTGCCTGCGCGCGTAGCGAGGTGGCAAATGCGCTCGCCGTCTGCGGGCGGGCGGCGGGATCTTTTGCCAGCGCAGTCATGACCAGATTGGCCACGCGCTTGGGCACTTTCCTGCGCTCGTGTAATGGCCGCGGCGGGGCTTCGATATGCGCGCGCATGACCTTGTTGGTGTCGCCCGTGAAAGGCGGCTCGCCGGCGAGCATCTGGTATGCAATGACGCCCAGGCTGTAGAGATCGGAACGAGCGTCAAGCTTTCTGCCGGCACATTGTTCCGGGGACATGTACGGCGGCGTGCCCATGATCGCGCCAATCTGCGTTAATTCAGTTCCGCGATGTGTCGCCGCCGGCGCGGTAGTCCGGGCACTTCTGGCAGGTGATCGCGTGGATTGATCGAGCAAGAGCGTCCCGTCCGCGTCGTCAGTACCACGAGACGCATTTGACTGAACATTCGATTGGGTGTCACGCAGAACATCGGCGCGGACAGTCGCGGAAACGGCGACCGGCATCTCGGTCTGCGCCGGTGAACCAGGGAGCTGGGTTTGGACTTCCTGGGTATGCCGAGGCCGCGTTTCGCCGTTCCTCTCTTTGTCAGAACTGTTGGCATGAGGTGCGGAATACAGGAGCGTGTCAGTCTCCAAATTTCCAGACGCATTCGCCGCACTGGCAGCCGCCCCGCTACGGAGCGTGGTCGCCATCTCGCTTGAATCTGAGTTGTAATTTGCACCCGCGGGAAATGAAGTTTGCGCGGCAATCGCACTCGCGTGCGGCGACCCGCCGGCAGGAAGACTCGATGCGTCGGCTACCGGCTCGTTAACTTCGCCGAGTTTAGCAATGCCGAAGTCGAGGACTTTCACGCGATAGCCACCCAGCCGGTTTGGCTCGAGCCAAATGTTTTCCGGCTTGAGATCGCGGTGCACAATTCCCTGTTGATGGGCCTCGTGCACGGCGGAGCAGACCTGTTCGAGGATGTCGACTACCCATTCCAGCGGCAGCCGCCGCTCTTCGCTGAGCACATCGCCGAGCGTGCAGCCGTCGAGGTACTCCATCACCAGATACGCGACCGTCTCGCCGCCCGCCTCCGCGAAACCAAAGTCCGTGACGTCAACCACGTTGGGATGACGCAGGCGCCCGGCGGCCCGCGCCTCGCGCTTGAAGCGCTCGACAAACTCCTCGTTGAGCATGAATTGGGGCGTTATTAATTTGAGGGCGACGTAGCGTTCCGTGCCCAGGTGCGTGGCCAGATAGACGGCGCCCATACCGCCCTGGCCGAGCAAACGCTCCAGGCGGTACTTGTCGTCCAGCACTTGATCGACGTAACCCTGCAGACCAATCATTGCGGCGGTATGCTACATCGGAAACGGATAACAGTGAACCGTGAACGGGTCAGAACCGCCTGCGGTAGCAGGCTGGCCTCTTCTTCTCACTGCTAACGCCGGTGGGTCGACAAAGGGCCCGCCCGCTACCGCAGGCGGTCCTGACCTTATCCCGGGGTAAACCTGGCGCTTAGTTCGTCCAGCTTCAGCGATTGGAGTAAACGATGATCAGAGAACCACTGGTCAAGAGAGAGTTCGGAAAGACCGGCGACTTTCGCTGGCGCAGTCATGAAATCTCGCGCATCGAAGGCCTGAGTGACGCGGTCTTTGCCTTTGCCATTACGCTGCTGGTCGTTTCGCTTGAAGTGCCAAAGACATACGCCGATCTGTCCGAGACTATGCGTGGCTTCCGGGCATTCGCAATCTGCTTTCTGCTGCTGTTCACCGTTTGGCTGACCCAGTACAAATTCTTCCGCCGGTACGGCCTCCAGGACGGACCAACCGTATGGCTGAATGCCGCTCTAATTTTTGTGGTCCTGTTCTACGTTTACCCGCTCAAGTTCTTATTCACTTTTCTGGTGGACAAGTTTGTCGGCGGTCAGGGCCAGGTGCGTCTGGCGGATGGCACAATTACGAGCATGATAGACACCATGGACCAGATGGCGAAGCTGATGCTGATTTTCGGCGCTGGTTATCTGGCGGTCTTTACCGTTTTCGTGCTGCTCTACCTGCACGCCTACCGGAAACGAGAGGAGTGGAACTCAACCAGCTGGAAATCTTTGATACTCGCTACAGCATCCAGGAGTGCGCGCTGAGCTGCGTAATCGCAATTATCTCGATAGGCATCATTCTAATTGGCGGCGCGAAATATTCCGGCCTGGCCGGCCTAATCTTATGTTGACCGCTGTGGTGATGGGCGTCCACGGCACAATCATGGGCCGCCGCCGGCGGCGGCTGGAAAAGGAGTACGCAGAAGAGCGGGTAGCCGACCACTTATGACACTTAGACTCAATTGAGCCTACTTGCAGTCAGGAAGGGGGCATGCCCCCGCTCTTAAATTTTCCAGGGTAGCTTGGAGGTATCAGAGTCAGCGGGGGCATGCCCCCTTCCTGACTGCAGGTATTTAAGAGGCGCGCCTTTCCAATAACATTGGGGAGACAAAAAAGACGCAGCGTTTTGAAATGCGGCGTCTTATGAAGCAATTCCAGATTGCGGGTTAACGTGACGAATTACTCGTCTTCAGTCTCCACCACGGCGTCGCCGTCGTCTTCAACGACCACCATTGTTTCCGACACCGTAGCAGGTATATCCACCCCGCCCACAATTTCAGGAAAGTCTTCCAGGTCGCGGTCGCGAGCGGCCTGGTCCATCGTTTCGTCGCGCTCGATGGTCACGTTGCGGTAGAACTCCATTCCCGTTCCGGCTGGAATCAGCCGGCCCATGATGACATTCTCTTTCAGACCCCGCAGATGATCGATGCGCCCGGAAATCGCCGCTTCGGTAAGCACGCGAGTCGTCTCCTGGAACGATGCGGCCGAGATGAATGAATCGGTCGAAAGCGAAGCCTTCGTGATCCCCAGCAGCAACGGTTCGGCGGACGACAGGTCGCCATCCAGATTGCGCACCCGCTCGTTTTCGTCCGTGAAGCGGAACCGATCCACCTGCTCCTCGAGCAGAAACTCCGTATCGCCTACTTCCTTGATCTTCACCCAGCGCAACATCTGCCGCACGATTACTTCGATGTGCTTGTCGTTGATGTTCACGCCCTGCAAACGATAGACCTCCTGGATCTCGTTCACCAGGTACTCCTGCAAACGGTTCATGCCGAGCACGCGCAGGATGTCGTGCGGATTGAGCGGACCGTCCATTAAAGCCTCGCCGGCGCGCACTCGATCGCCTTCCTGCACGTTGATATGGGTACCGCGCGGAATGTCGTACTCCCGCTCTTCCCCGTCGTCGCCGACGATGATCAGTTTGCGTTTGCCCTTCGCAATCGGCCCCAGCTTGACGATGCCGTCAATTTCGGACATGACGGCGGTCTCGCCCGGCCGGCGGGCTTCAAAGAGTTCGACCACACGCGGCAGACCGCCGGTGATGTCTTTGGTCTTGGTAGTCTCGCGTGGAATCTTGGCGATGATGTCGCCGGGTTCCACCACGTCGCCGTCGCCCACCATCAGATTGGCGCGCACCGGCATCTGGTACGTCTTCAGTATCTTGTTACTGGCGTTGCGAATTTCGAAACGCGGTTGCTTCTTCTCATCGGGCGAATCCTTGACGACCATGCGGGACTGCCCCGTCACTTCGTCAACCTCTTCGTCGACCGTCACGCCTTCCTTCAGATCCTGATACTTAATGTGCCCGGCTACCTCGGTCAGGATGGCAAAAGTAAATGGATCCCAGGTGGCCAGCATTTGATCCTGCACCACGCGCGCGCCGTCGGCAATATGCAGGTGCGCCCCATAAACGATCTGGTAACGGGCAACTTCGCGCCCGCGCTCGTCTATGATCGTCAGCGCCCCGTTCCGGTTCATAGCAATAATCTCGCCCTTGCGGTTCTTAACAGTTTGCAACTCGACGTATTTGACCACGCCGTCAACGCGCGCTTCGTGCTTCGAAGATTCTTCGAGTCGCGCGGTGCCGCCGATGTGGAATGTACGCATAGTGAGCTGCGTGCCCGGCTCGCCAATCGACTGCGCCGCGATAACCCCAACCGCCTCGCCGATGTCCACCGGCCGCCCGGTTGCCAGGTTGCGCCCATAGCACTTGACGCAGCAGCCGCGCCTGGATTCGCAGGTCAACACCGAACGAATGCGCACGCGCTGAACGCCCGAACGCTGAATCTCAGCAGCCAGGTCTTCATCGATTTCCGCATTCGATTCGACGATCACTCCGCCTTCCACCGGATCGATCACGTCGTCCAGGGATGTACGGCCGACGATGCGATCCCGCAGCGATTCGATCTCCTCGCCACCTTCGATAATTGCCGTAGCGGAAATGCCCTTCAACGTGCCGCAATCCTGTTCGCTGATGATTACGTCCTGTGCCACGTCCACCAGACGCCGCGTCAGATAGCCGGAGTCAGCGGTCTTCAACGCCGTATCAGCGAGGCCCTTGCGCGCGCCGTGCGTCGAGATGAAATACTGCAGCACGTTCAAGCCTTCGCGGAAGTTGGCGCGAATCGGAGTTTCGATGATTTCGCCCGAAGGCTTGGCCATCAGTCCGCGCATCCCGGCCAGCTGGCGAATCTGTTGCGCACTGCCGCGCGCGCCGGAATCGCTCATGACCAGGATCGGGTTCAATTCGTCCAGATCCTTTTCCCTTTGGTCCATGGCCTTGAACATTTCCTTGGCGACTTTGTCAGTCACTTCGGACCAGATGGCCACCACCTTGTTATAGCGCTCACCGTTTGTGATCACGCCGTCCAGGTATTGCTGCTCGACATCGATGACGTCTTTTTCAGCTTTGGCCACCAGTGTCTTCTTGGCGTCCGGTGTCACCAGATCGTCGATGCCGATGGAGATGCCGGCCTTAGTCGCATACAAAAAGCCCAGGGTCTTCAAATCGTCAAGCATCTTGACGGTCATCTCGTGGCCCAGGCGAATGTGCGAATAGTTCACCAGCGACTGCAAACCCTTTTTGCGCAGCGTACCGTTGATGAACGGCAAGCCGGCGGGAATTGAGTCATTAAAGATAACGCGGCCGACAGTAGTGTTGACGACGCGTTTCACATCTTCCTGAACTACGGCGCGCAGAATGTCCTGCGAGTCATGTTCCTGCGTAAGGTCGATCAGGTCTCCCTGAATGCGCAGTTTGATGGGCGTCTGGGTGGTGACGTATTTTGCGTCCAGCGCCAGCAGCACCTCGTCGAGCGCAGCAAATACGCGGCCCTCGCCCTTGGCGCCCGGCTTGTCGCGCGTCAGGTAGTAAATACCAAGCACAATGTCCTGCGACGGCACAGCGATTGGCTGGCCACTAGCCGGACTGAGAATGTTGTTGGAAGAAAGCATCAGCACCGCCGCTTCGATCTGCGCTTCGGGGCTGAGCGGAATGTGCACGGCCATCTGGTCACCGTCAAAGTCGGCGTTGAAGGCGGTGCAGACGAGCGGATGAATCTTAATGGCCTTGCCTTCGACCAGCACCGGCTCGAACGCCTGGATGCCAAGGCGGTGCAGCGTCGGCGCGCGGTTCAGCAGTACGGGATGCTCGCGAATAACTTCTTCGAGGATGTCCCAGACCACCGGTTCCTGTCGCTCGACCATCTCGCGAGCCTGTTTGATAGTGGCAGCATGCTGTTGCTTTTCGAGCTGGTTGTAGATGAAAGGCTTGAACAGCTCCAGCGCCATCTTCTTGGGCAAACCGCATTGATGCAGTTTCAGCTCGGGACCGACCACGATGACCGAGCGTCCGGAATAGTCCACGCGCTTGCCGAGCAGGTTCTGGCGGAAACGGCCCTGCTTGCCTTTGAGGGTTCCGCTCAAGGACTTCAGCGGCCGATTGTTAACGCCGCGCAGCACACGACCGCGACGGCCGTTATCGAACAACGCATCGACAGCTTCCTGCAGCATGCGCTTCTCATTACGCACGATTACTTCGGGCGCGCGCAGCTCCATCAACTTTTTCAGACGGTTGTTGCGATTGATGACGCGGCGATACAGATCGTTCAAATCCGAGGTCGCGAACCGGCCGCCATCGAGGGGCACCAGCGGGCGCAACTCAGGCGGAATCACCGGAATCACATCGAGGATCATCCACTCCGGACGATTGCCCGATTTCAAAAACGAGGTCGCTACCTTCAGACGCTTGGAATACTTCAGCTTCTTCTGTTGCGAAGTTTCTTCCTTCATGTGGACGCGGAGGTCCGCAGCCAGCTCTTCTACCTTGACTGCCGCCAGCAATTCTTTAATCGCCTCAGCGCCCATCTTGGCCACAAACTGCGCGGGAAAGTCGCGCATCAGTTCGCGATAGCGCTCATCGGAGAGCAGCTCTCGTTCCTTGATGCCGGGAACGTCGCCGGGATCGATAACGATGTAGGATTCGAAATAAAGGACTTTTTCCAGTTCCCGCAGAGGAATGTCGAGCAGGTGACCGATGCGCGAAGGCAATCCTTTGAAGAACCAGACGTGCGAACAGGGACTGGCCAGATCGATGTGGCCCAAACGCTCGCGGCGCACTTTTGCCTGCGTCACTTCGACCCCGCACTTGTCGCAGATGACGCCGCGGTGCTTCATGCGCTTGTACTTTCCGCACAGGCATTCCCAGTCGGCGACCGGGCCGAAGATGCGGGCGCAGAACAAGCCATCGCGTTCCGGCTTGAAGGTGCGGTAGTTAATGGTCTCGGGCTTGGTTACTTCGCCATGCGACCAGTGCCGAATCTTCTCCGGCGACGCGAGTGAGATACGAATCGCCTCGAAGTCAGGCGCCAGTGGCATTTTTTCTTGATGAAATCGAAACACGTCTTTCTCCATTTCCAATTGCCGATTGCCAATTTCCGATTGGACGCTCGCGTTTGTCAGCAGCTGCGACCAATCGAAGAATGCAAATTCGATAGCCGAACACCAATCGGCAATTGGCAATCGGCAATCGAAAATGTCCTACCCTTCGGCGCCGGCGGTAATCAGCGCTTCGCCGACCATTGCGTCGTCTGTTTCCCCCGCGCCGTTAGGTTTATTAATTAACTCAACATCGAGGCAAAGCGATTGCAGCTCGCGCACCAGCACGTTGAAAGATTCCGGCAAGCCCGGATCAAAGTCTGCTTCGCCTTTGACGATCGCTTCATAAATCTTCGAACGTCCCGCGACATCGTCCGACTTTGCTGTCAGCAGCTCTTGCAGGATGTGCGCAGCGCCGTAAGCTTCGAGCGCCCACACCTCCATTTCGCCAAAGCGCTGGCCGCCAAACTGGGCTTTGCCACCCAGCGGCTGCTGCGTGATCAAGCTGTACGGCCCAATTGAGCGCGCGTGAATCTTGTCGTCAACCAGGTGCGACAGCTTCAACATGTAGATGTAGCCGACGGTCACCTTCTGTTCGAACGGCTCGCCGGTCAGTCCGTCGTAGAGAGTGGCTTTGCCGGACTCGTTCACGATCTCCGGCAGTCCCAACTCGCGCGCCCGCGCGCCGGCCTCTCGCAACTTGTCCTTGATCTCGGTTTCGGTGGCCCCGTCAAAAACCGGCGTCGCGAAATAAAGCCCCAGTACGCGCGCCGCCCAGCCGAGGTGCGTCTCGAGAATTTGGCCGACGTTCATGCGCGAAGGCACGCCCAACGGATTCAAAACAATCTCCACTGGTGTGCCGTCGGGCAGATAGGGCATGTCCTCTTCGGGCAGGATGCGCGCGATAACACCTTTGTTACCGTGACGTCCGGCCATCTTGTCGCCGACTGAAAGCTTGCGCTTCATCGCGATGAAGACCTTGACCATCTTGATGACACCCGGGGCCAGCTCATCGCCCTGTCGCAGCTTGGCAATCTTCTCTTCGTAAATGTCGGAGAGAATCTTTATTTGCCGCTCAGTGCGATCTTCGTACTCTTTGATTTCGGCCCCCACATCGACCCGGGCTGAGGTCAACTGAACCTTTCGCAAAGCCTTGGGCTCAATTCCCTCCAGCATTTGTCGCGTGATCGGTTCACCTTTGGCGATGACGACCTCGCGATTCATCGTCAGGTCGGCTGCCAGCTTTCGCCCTTCGAGCAATTCGTAGATGCGCTCGTTGCGTTGCTCCTGCAGAATACGAATCTCGTCTTCCAGGTCGCGTCGTAAACGATCTTCCTCGTTCTGCTCGATGAATTGGGAGCGCAAATCTTTTTCCTGTCCCTTGCGCGTGAAGACCTGGACGTCGACTACAGTGCCGTCAATTCCCGGCGGGCATTGCAGCGAAGCGTCCTTCACATCGCCGGCTTTCTCGCCGAAGATTGCGCGCAGTAGTTTCTCTTCCGCAGTCAACTGGGTCTCGCCTTTCGGTGTGACTTTACCGACCAGGATAGAGCCGGGCTTTACCTGGGCGCCGATTCGGATGATTCCGCTCTCGTCCAGATCCCGGAGCATGTTCTCGCCCACGTTGGGAATGTCGCGCGTGATTTCCTCAGGCCCGAGCTTCGTGTCGCGCGCCTCGATCTCCAGCTCCTCGATGTGGATCGAGGTGTAGTAATCGTCTTTGACCAGACGCTCGGACACAAGAATCGCATCTTCGAAGTTGTAGCCGCGCCAGGGCATGAACGCCACCAGCACGTTGCGGCCCAGGGCCAGTTCGCCCCGGTCCGTGCATGGTCCGTCGGCGATCACCTGGTTCTTGGTAACGGGTTCGCCGACGTGCACGATGGCCCGTTGGTTGATGCAGGTGTTCTGGTTGGACCGTTTGAACTTGATCAGAGTATAGATGTCGGCCGTCACTTCGCGCGAGATGGTGCCATCGACGTTGTGATCGGCTTTGATGATGATGCGTTCCGAATCAACGTAGTCCACCACGCCATCGCGCCGGGCTACTACCACTGCGCCGCTGTCCTGGGCCGTAACCCGCTCCATGCCTGTGCCAATGTAGGGCGCTTCGGCACGCAGCAAAGGCACCGACTGGCGCTGCATGTTCGATCCCATCAAGGCACGGTTGGCGTCGTCGTTCTCCAAAAACGGAATCAACGAAGCGGCAACTGAGACCAGCTGCTTCGGCGAAACGTCGACGTACTCGATGTCTTTGCGCAGCGCCAGAATGAACTCGCCGGCTTTGCGCGAGGCATTGCGCTCGTTGATGATGTAACCGGTTTCATCCAATTCGATGTTGGCCTGTCCGACGACGTGTTTGTCTTCTTCCCACGCCGTCAGGTAAAACGGCCACGGTTCGTTTTTCGCTTTTCTGCCGTCAGCGCTGACCTTCTTGTTCGCTTTCTCTACGTCTTCGAGCGGCACATGATCGCCGGGCTTGAGTTTCGTGTCGCCACCGTTGATGACGCGGACATACTCGACCACCCGGCCGTCGTTCACCTTTCGATACGGCGATTCGATAAATCCGAACTCGTTGATTCGCGCAAAGCAGGAAAGGCTGGAAATCAAACCGATGTTCGGGCCTTCCGGCGTCTCAATAGGACAGATGCGTCCGTAGTGCGTCGGGTGTACGTCGCGCACTTCGAACCCGGCTCGCTCGCGCGAAAGGCCGCCCGGTCCCAGCGCCGACAGGCGCCGCTTGTGCGTGATCTCCGACAAGGGATTAGTTTGATCCATGAACTGCGAAAGCTGGCTTGAACCAAAGAACTCCCGCACCGCCGCCGTTACCGGCTTGGCATTGATCAAATCCCGCGGCATGGTGGTCTGCATTTCCTGGTGGATGGACATCTTTTCCTTGATGGCCCGCTCCATTCTTTCCAGACCGATGCGGAACTGGTTCTCCAGCAACTCGCCCACCGCGCGAACACGGCGGTTACCCAGATGATCGATGTCGTCCGCCTGATACTCCGAAGGATTCTTGCGCATCTTCAGAACGTAGGAGACGACTTCCGTAAAGTCCTGAGCAGACAACAATGGATCATCGATTCGATTGCGCTCAGGCTTGCCCATCTTGATGTTGAACTTGAGTCGTCCGACGCGCGAGAAATCGAACTTCCGCGGATCGAAGAACATACCCTCCAGCAGGCGATATGCAGTTTGCACGGTCGGTGGATCGCCCGGGCGCATCTTGCGGTAAATCTCGAGCAACGCGTCCACCGGCTTGGTAATGACGTCCTTCTTTAGAGTTTGGGACAACACCGGGCCCACGTCGTCACGCTCAGGAAAGAAGATCGCAAAGCTTTCAATGCCGGTCTGCGTAATCTCCTGCAGCTTTTGGGCTGTAATCTCGTTGTTGGCTTCCAGCAGAACCTCTCCGCTCTCGGTGTCCACCACGTCGGCGACGCTGTAGGCGCCTTCGAGCTGGGCCGCCTCAATTTCAACTTCACCGATATTGGCCTTGCGTAATGCCTCCAGTGCGGCGTGCGTCACCTTCTTGCCGCTGCGCACGATGGGTTCGCTCCGGCCCTTGATGTCGAAATCAACCTTCATCCCCACCAGGTTGCTATTGCCGGCGTCGGGAACCTGCATCATCAGCTGCTCGTCTTCGATACGCACTTCATCGACTACGTAAAAAGCACGCAGGATATCTTCATCGCTGAACGAAGCATTCTTGACGGCGTCTTCGAGCAAAGAATCAGTGCGGAACGATCTGCCGCTGAAGTCGTTGATGAGCCAGATGCCGAGGGCGCGAAGAAAAATAGTGGAAAGGAACTTGCGCTTCCCCACCCGCACATAGAGCAGGTTCTTCTGATCGTATTCAAACTCCACCCAGGAGCCGCGATACGGAATTATCTTGGCAATGTAAATCAGACCACGTTTGAAAAAGACGCCGGGCGAACGGTGCAACTGGGAAACGATTACTCGCTCGGTACCGTTGATGATGAACGTGCCGTTGTCCGTCATCAAAGGAATCTCGCCGAAGAACACTTCCTCTTCCTTGATATCGCGAATCGACAGTGCTTCGGTTTCCGGATCCTTGTCGTAAACAGTCAGACGAATCTTGACCTTCAGGGGCACGCTGTAACTCATACCGCGCTCCTGGCATTCCTGCTGGTCATGCTTGTGTTTCAGGCCGACCGGCTCGCCGCAGTTATCGCACAGTTGTGGCCGCACGGCGTTGAAGGTGCCGCATTTGTGACAAAGCGTTTCGCCCGGCGTCAGTGGATTGACCTTGATAGTCGAGCTGCAATTCTTGCAATTGGCGCGCAGGTAATTGAGCCCTTCGAGCCGGCCGCACTTGCATTGCCAGTTGCCGATTTGAAACTCGACGAAGTCCAGGGTAGCCGTGCCCCGAAAATCGGAGATCGGGAAAACTGACTTGAAGACAGCTTGCAGACCCGTGTTCTCGCGTTCTTCGGGCAGCAGATCCATCTGCAGAAACCGGTTATAAGATTCCCTTTGGATTTCAATCAGATTAGGGATGCGCACGGACGTGGCAATCTTGGAAAAGTCGTGCCGCTCCGGGGCCTGACTGGTCCGTCGTCCTAATCCGCTGGTAACTGTATCAAGTAGGTTTGCAGATCCGCGGTTGACTGTTTCAGGTATGTTTGCAGACATGAGTTCTTCCTTAAACGATTAAGCCACTAACCAATGTGCGACCGCTGGGGCTTGAACTGAGGTGGTCGGCCGCCTACCAAAAAACACACGTACGCGGTCAGAGCGCAGAATGCCCTGACCGCTTAGTAACCAAAAAGCGGTTCAATTTCGCTAATCAAATTTTCCGGGAGTAACGCCAGCCCTCAATACTCCCCCAAGGTAACCACTAACAGCGCGAGTGTCAAGCGAACGAACAGGTGACGAATGGGAGATGCGGGGTGCCGCTCTTTCCGTTGCCTGGCACCCGGCACCTGTTACCTGACACCTATTTGACTTCGACGGTCGCGCCGGCATCCGCCAGTTTCTGGCGAACAGTTTCGGCCTCTTCTTTGGACACGCCCTCTTTTACGGCTTTTGGGGCAGCCTCAACGAGATCCTTCGCTTCTTTCAGCCCCAGCGCAGTAACCTCGCGAACGACTTTGATGACATTGATCTTGTTGCCACCGGCAGCCTGCAGAATGACATCAAACTCGGTCTTTTCCTCAGCAGCTGCGGACTCGCCGCCGCCTGCGGCGCCTGCCGCCGGAGCAGCCGCGACCGCTGCTGCCGCAGCCGATACGCCGAACGCTTCCTCAATCATCTTTACCAACTCAGAAGTCTCCAGAAGGCTTTTCTCCTTCAGAGCATCAACGATTTCTTGATTCGATAGTGCCATGATTCCTTTCCATCCTCCTCAAAGGGTTCCAGTGTTGCTGTCTACGTTTACAAATCGCAGCAGGAGAACCCACGGGACACTTTTCCAGGTTGCTGCATCGCAACTGGGAAAACGTCCGAAACGCAAGGGACGATCTGACATAATCGCCGCGCTCGTTTTCCGCGTCCGGCCCACTGACTCCATTGCGGAATTGCGGATTTCGAATTTCGGATTCCGACCCAAGCTGCCTATTCGAGAAACGAAATCCGAATTCCGAAATCCGCAATTCCTTAGGCGGTCTGACCGCCTTTCTGATCGCCAACTTGTTTGACCACGAGTGCCAGATTGCGCGGGACGGCCGAAAGCACGGTCGCCAGCCGTTGCGCCTGGCAGTTAATAAGGAACATGACTTTTGAAATCAGCTCCTCCTTCGAAGGCAGGCTGGCGATTGTCTCGATATCGCGCAACGCCACTACCTTGCCCTCTACGATTCCCACCTTGAAAGTAAAAATATCCGGGTTGGCTTTATTGAATTTGGTTATGGCCTTAGACAGGCCAACCGGATCGCCAGTGCTGAGCGCTACTGCCGTCACGCCCTTGAACTGATCCTTCGCCTGCTCCAGGACCGTTCCTTCAGAGGCCTTGCGCGCCAGCGTGTTCTTCACCACTGCATAGGTACCGCCCGCCTCGCGCAGTTGGCTGCGAAGCTCCTGGTCCTTGGGAACGGTCATGTTTTGAAAACTCACCAGCATTGCTGCCTTGGCCTTCTTAAACTGCTCGGACAGAGCGTCCAGATCTTTTTGCTTTTGTGCTTTGGTCTTCATCCGCTCGCTCCCTACACTTGTTTCACATATGCCGCTTCGTCGAGTAAGACGCCGGGGCTCATTGTGGACGCCAGATTCACCTTCTTGACGTACTTGCCTTTGGCAGTTGCCGGCTTGGCTTTTACGACGGCTTCAAGTATCGCCCGCGTATTGTCTCGGATTTTTTCTGCTTCGAACGAAATCTTGCCCACCGCCACGTGTATCACGCCGGTCTTGTCCACTCGGTATTCAACCTTGCCGGCTTTCGTTTCGTTCACCGCAGTTTTCACATCAAAGGTAACTGTACCGGTTTTTGGGTTAGGCATCAGACCGCGCGGTCCCAGAACCTTTCCCAGTCCGCCTACCAGCCGCATCATGTCCGGGGTTGCGATGACCGCGTCGAATTCCAGCCAGCCCCCTTTGATCTTAGTCACCATGTCTTCGCCGCCAACGAAATCGGCGCCGGCTTCTTCTGCTTCCTTAATCTTTTCACCCTGGGCGATGACCAGGACTGTCTTTGACTTTCCCAGGCCGTGCGGCAAAACGAGCGTGCCGCGCACCAGCTGATCGGCCTTGCGCGGATCGACACCGAGCCACATTGTCAGTTCGACTGTTTCATCAAACTTGGCGAAGGCAATTTCCTTCACCTTCTGCGCGGCTTCTTCCAGACTGTACTTTCGCGTTGGTTCGATCTTTTCCAGAGCCGCGCGATACTTCTTTCCACGCTTTTTCATTTGTAACCCTCCGAGGTGCGTACGAAGCCTTTCGATTGCGGAATGCGGATTTCGGATTGCGGATTTAGGCAACCCCCGATCGCTAATCGAATTACTCCTCCCTCTGTTTAGTGCGGATTGGCCATTGTTGCTTGCGTCAAATCCGAAATCCGAAATCTAAAATTACTCGACCGTCAACCCCATCTGGCGGGCCGTGCCTTCGATGGTTCTGATGGCACTTTGCAAATCAGTAGTATTCAGGTCGGGCATTTTCATGTTCGCGATTTCTTCGACCTTGGCGCGTGCAATCGTGCCAACCTTCTCCCGCTTGGGATTGCCCGAACCTTTCGGAATTCCCGCTGCCTTCTTCAGAAGATCTGCCGCCGGCGGCGTTTTTGTTTCAAAGGTGAATGAGCGATCGGCATAAACCGTGATCACGACCGGAATCTTCAGGTCAGGATCCATCTGCGCGGTCTTTGCATTAAAGGCCTTGCAGAATTCCATAATGTTGACGCCATGCTGGCCGAGTGCCGGACCAATTGGCGGCGCCGGATTAGCTTTGCCCGCCGGAACCTGAAGCTTGATAAAACCTGTAATTTTTTTTGCCATAGCTTAAGTCATTTCCTAATGCCGATTGCCAATTGCCAATTGCCGATTTCAAAAACATTTTCTTTGAGGTTCGGAAACTCAAACTCAACAACCGCATAGCGCCAATCGGCAATCCGAAATTGGAAATCGACAATGACTCTATTCTTCTTCCGTAAACGTAACCTTCTCGACATCCAGAAAGTTCAATTCCACCGGCGTCGAGCGTCCGAAAATCGTAACCGTAACCTTCAACGTCGATTTGTCCTCGTTAACCTCTTCAACCTTGCCGGTAAAGCTCTGGAACGGGCCTGACTTGATGCGCACCGTCTCGCCTGACGCGTAGGAGAATTTTGGCTTGGGCTTTTCTGCCGCCTCCGTCACGTTATGTACAATCTGATCGACTTCCTGCGATGTCAGGGGCGTCGGATTGTGGCCACCCACAAAACCGGTAACTTTGGGAGTCGACTTGATCGCGTGAAAAACGTTGTCGGGTATGTGGCCGCGTTCGTCGCACTCAATCTCTACCAGCACGTAGCCCGGATAAAACATGCGCGAAGACTCGATCCGCTTATTGCCGCGCATCTCGACGACGGTCTCGGTCGGTACCAGCACCTCGGTAATCTCACTCTCGAGATCAGTGTCGCGAATGCGCGCCTTCAGGCTTTCGCGCACTTTCTTTTCATGCCCGGAATATGTATGAAGTATGTACCACTGCCTCATTGAAAGAGCTTCCTTATCCATCAGGCCACGCCCGTTAGCTTGTTCAATAGATGATCGAGTTGCGTTATTAGAAAGGCCCACACGTGATCTACCGCAAAGAGATAGACTGCGAAAAAGATCACTGCGACCAGTGTAATCAGCGTCGTATTCTTTACTTCCTTCGCAGAAGGCCACGACACGCGCTTCATTTCTGATCGCGTATCCCTGAGAAACTGTCCCAGGCGCGTGATGAAGCCCTGCCGCCCGACTATGCCGCGCTCACGACGACCTCCGCCGCCCTCGCCCCCAGCTCCGAAACGGATCATACGAGGCGGCGGTGAGCCCGGCGGCACATTGCCGGCGAGCGAACCCGAGGTTTTGGTCTCAGGCTCAAGCACATCCGGAGCAACTTCAACTTTTTCGATCTTCTTCGCCACTCTAGTCTATTCCCATCCTCCAGCTGTTGTACTGGCAGGGGTACCAGGATTCGAACCCGGACTTTCGGTTTTGGAGACCGACGTGCTAACCGTTGACACTATACCCCTCCGGCCATTGCCGATTGCCAATTTTCGATTGCTGATTGCTCGCTACCGAAACACCAATTGGAAATCGGAAATTGGCAATCGGAAATGTCACTTGGTCTCTTTATGCTCAGTATGCTTTCGACAGCGCCGGCAGAACTTGCTAAACGCAAGTCGTTCCGTAGTTGTCTTCTTGTTCTTGGTGGTCACGTAATTGCGACTCTTGCAGTCGCCACACTGAAGCACAATATTATCCCGCGCCATGATTCCTCACTTTAGAACTTTCTTACGTTGTCCTTTGTTCGTTGTCAGTTGTTAGTTGCACGCTTGACGTTTGTTCCGCGGACAACTGACAACTAAGTACTGACCACTGACTATTCCACGATATCCGACACCGTGCCCGCACCCACCGTCCTCCCGCCTTCCCGTATCGCGAACCGCAACCCCTTCTCCATCGCTATCGGCGCTATCAACTCTATCTCCATCTGCACGTTGTCTCCCGGCATCACCATCTCCACTCCCGCCGGCAAGTGCGCTACCCCGGTCACGTCCGTGGTCCGAAAGTAGAACTGCGGCCGGTAC